>Ga0233425_10000410_pt1 | contig 113435 bp, 110 predicted proteins | sample Watercolumn_Towu_2_FD_181712 | JGI IMG/M metagenome (GOLD analysis project Ga0233425, IMG submission 181712) | Freshwater microbial communities from Lake Towuti, South Sulawesi, Indonesia - Watercolumn_Towuti2014_140_MG | ecosystem: Environmental > Aquatic > Freshwater > Lake | place... | reverse complement strand
AACGAGGGCGCCGGGGGCGACGCGCCCCGGGGTGCAGAGCGAGTGCGGAGACAAGAGGGAGCGAAGCTCCCTCTGTGGCGGAGCCTTCGAGCGTCGCACCCCGGGGCGCGTCGCCCCCGGCGCCCTCGTTCCACAGCCGGCTAGAGGCCCGAGGCCGGGAGCCACTCCTCCAGCCGCGTCTTGATCGCGTCGCGGACGTCGCGGAAGACGCGCAGCTGCTGATCCTCGCTGCCGGTCGCGCGCGATGGATCGGGAAAGCTCCAGTGCAGACGCTTCGCGGCGGCCGGGAACACGGGACAGCTCTCGTTCGCGCTGTCGCAGACCGTGATCACGAAATCCCACGGCTCGTGAACGAAGCGATCGAGCGTCTTCGAGGTCTGGCGGCTCACGTCGATGCCGATCTCGGCCATCGCCCTGATCGCGAGCGGACGGACGTGCGTCGCTTCGGTGCCCGCGCTGGCGACGTCGAAGCGATCGCCGGCCATCGCGCGCAGCAGACCTTCGGCCATCTGGCTCCGCGCGGAGTTGTGCGTGCAGAGGAAGAGCACGCGCCGCTTGTCCATCGCGAACTTCCCCCTGTAGTCTCTGCCGGATGAGCGATCCGTCGCGTTACGAATTCACTACGGCCCGGCGCGTGGTCGCGGAAGCGGTCGGGACCGCGCTCCTCCTCGCCACGGTCGTGGGATCCGGGATCATGGCGGAGCGGCTCGCGGGAGGCAACGTCGCCATCGCGCTGCTCGGGAACACGCTCGCGACGGGCGCGGCGCTGGTCGCGCTCATCCTGACCTTCGGCCCGATCTCGGGCGCGCACTTCAACCCGGCGGTGACGCTGGCCGACGCGTCGCAAGGCGGCATCGCGTGGAAGCTCGTGCCGCTCTATCTCACGGCCCAGGTCATCGGAGCGTTCGCCGGCGTCGCCGCCGCGCACGTCATGTTCGAAGCGCCGGTGTTCTTCGCCTCGCGCCACGTCCGAGCGGGTGGCGCGCAGGCCTTCAGCGAATTCGTCGCGACGTTCGGGTTACTCGCGGTGATCTGGGGCTGCGCGCGGCTGCGGTCCGCCGCGGTGCCGTTCGCCGTCGCGGCCTACATCACCGCGGCGTACTGGTTCACCGCGTCGACGTCATTCGCGAATCCCGCGGTCACGCTCGCGCGCTCCGCGAGCGACACGTTCGCCGGCATCAGGCCGGCGGACGCGCCGGCGTTCGTCGTCGCGCAGCTTCTCGGCGCCGCCGCCGCGACGGCGCTCTTCCGCTGGCTCGTCCCGACGCTTCCAGAAGTCGCGCCGTCGGTCGTGGCGCCGCACGACGAAAAGCGCATCGAGTGAGAAAGGTCACGATGACACCTGCCAGAGCCGTGATGTCGGGAGTCCGCTTCCTGCTGCTCATGCTCGCCGTCGTTTCGCCCGTGGCCGCCGACGGGCTCACGCAGAAGGAGGGCGATTGGATCGTCCGCGACTTCCGCTTCCACACCGGCGAGACGTTGCCGGAGCTGCGCCTGCACTACACGACGCTCGGCGCGCCGACCGGCGAGCCCGTGCTGCTCCTGCACGGCACGACGGGCTCGGGCGCCGGCCTGCTCTCGCCCGCGTTCGGCGGCGAGCTCTTCGGTCCGGGACAGCCGCTCGACGTGAGCCGCTACTACGTGATCCTTCCGGACGCGATCGGCCACGGGAAGTCGAGCAAGCCGTCGGACGGCCTGCGCATGCGCTTCCCGAAATACAACTACGACGACATGGTGCAGGCGCACTACCGGCTGCTCACCGAGCACCTCGGCGTGCGCCGTGTGCGCCTCGCGCTCGGCAACTCGATGGGTGGCATGGAAGTCTGGATCCTCGCGCAGAAGTACCCCGCGTTCATGGACCTCGCGGTGCCGATGGCGTCGCTGCCGACCGAGATGGCGAGCCGGAACTGGATCATGCGCCGGCTCATCATCGACTCGATCCGCAACGATCCGGAGTGGATGAACGGCAACTACACGAAGCAGCCGCGCAGCGCGCAGTTCGCGTCGGTGTTCTACGGGCTCGCGACCAGCGGCGGCAACCACGCGCTCTTCGCGGCGGCGCCGACGCGAGAGAAGGCCGATCAGCTCCTCAACCAGCGGCTCGCGGCAGCGTTCACCGCCGACGCCAACGACGTGCTGTACCAGTGGGATTCATCGCGCGACTACAACCCCGCGCCGGGCCTCGAGCGCATCCAGGCGGTCCTGCTCGCGATCAACTCCGCGGACGACGAGCGGAACCCGCCCGAGCTCGGAACCATGGAGCGCGAGATCAAGCGCGTGAAGAACGGCCGCTACGTGCTGATCCCGGCGAGCGTGGAGACGCGGGGCCACGGCACGACGGGCATGGCGAAGCTCTGGAAGCACCACCTCGCCGAGCTGCTGCGCTCGGCGAGGTGATCACGCGCGACGGGGCGAAGCCCCCTTCCGAGGATCAGTCGCGGCGGCCGATCAGCCTCAGCAGCATGATGAAGAGGTTGATGAAGTCCAGGTATAGCGTGAGCGCGCCCACGATCGCGTAGCCCCCGACCTCGCCCGACGGAAGCGCCAGCGCCATCTGCCGGAGCCGCTGCGCGTCGTACGCGGTGAGCCCGGTGAACACGATCACGCCGACCACCGTGATCAGGAACTGCAGCGCGTCGCTGTGCCAGAAGATGCCCACGATCGACGCGAGGACCAGGCCGATCAGCCCCATGAACATGAACTGGCCCATGCCCGTGAGATCCCGCTTGGTCGTGACGCCCCAGAGCGCGAGCGCGCCGAACATCCCCGCCGTCACGAGGAACGTGGTCGCGATCGACTCGCCCGTGTACACGAGCAGCACGACCGAGAGCGTCACCCCGTTGAGCGCCGAATACAGTGAGAAGAGCCCGGCCGCCGTCGCCGGCGCGAGCTGCGCCGCGCGTGCCGAGATGAACCACACGAGCCCGAGCTCCGCGGCCACGACCACGATCAGGCCGATCGGGTTGCCGACGAGCGCGCGCACGAGCGCCGGTGAGCCCGACACCGTGTACGCGACGACCGCCGTGAGCCCGAGGCCGATGCACATCCACGCGTAGACCTTCCACAGAAACGCCGAGACTCGCTCCGCCGCTTGGGTCGGAGACGACGTCGTCGTCCAGGTGTCCATTGCTTGCTCCTCCTGGCTTCATTGTATCCTTCCGCCCCTGGAGGCTTCCCGAATGGACCTCACGCCGCTCATGAAGCCGCGGAGCATCGGTGTCGTCGGCGCCTCGCAGCGGATCGGCCGTGCCACGCGCGTGATCGTGAACCTCCAGAAGTTCGGCTACGCAGGCCGGATCTTCCCGATCAATCCGAAGTACCCCGAGATCCTCGGCCTCCCCTGCTATCCCGATCTCGCGTCGACGCCGGAAGTGCCGGACGCGATCGTGGTCGCGATTCCCGGCGCCGACGTGCCCGCGCTGCTGACGGCGGCGGCGGAGCGCGGCGTGCGCGGCGCCGTCGTGCTCGCCAGCGGCTTCGGCGAGGCCGGGCCCGCGGGACGCGAGCGCCAGGCCACGCTCGAGCGCCTCGCCGCCGAGCGCGGGCTCCTGATCTGCGGCCCGAACTGCTATGGCGTCTTCAACGTGCGCACGGGCTCCGCGATGTTCAGCGCGGACTTCATCGGTACGCCGCAGCCCGGGCCCGTGGGACTGATCTCGCAGAGCGGCGGCTTCAGCCACGCGATCGCCGAGCACCTCATGCGGCAGCGCGGGATCGGGCTGAGCTACATCGTCTCGTGCGGAAACCAGGCCGGGCTGACGGTCGAGGACTACGTCGAGTTCCTCGTCGACGATCCCGACACCGCGGTGGTCGGCGTCTTCGTCGAGGGCTTCAAGAACCCGCGCAAGCTGCGAGAGGTGGCCGCGCGGGCGCGCGATCTTCGCAAGCCGATCGTCGCGCTGAAGGTCGGACGCTCGGAAAACGCGCGGCAGGCGATGCTCGCGCACACCGGCTCGCTCGCGGGCACGCCGGAGATCATCGAGGCCGCGCTGCGGCAGAGCGGGGTCGTGCAGGTCGCGACGCTGAACGAGATGATGGACACGCTCGCGGTGATGGCGGCCGCGCGCGAGTTCACGCGCACCGGCTGGCGTGTCGCGGTGCTGAGCGGTCTCGGCGGCGAATGCGGGCGCGTCGCGGACGCGGCGCACGCGGCCGGGATCGACTTGCCGCCGCTCGCGAAGACGTCGGCCGAGGCGATCGCGCGCTTCATGCCGGACTTCGCGACCCCGCGCAATCCGCTCGACGGCACCGGCGCGATGTACGAGAACCCGGCGCTGTTCCCGCAGATGATCGACGTGCTGCTGCGCGACGAGATGATCGACGTGCTCGCCGTGAACTTTCGCGCGAACGTCCCGGCGCCGGGCGGCTGGGCGCCGTCGCGTCCGTTCAGCGAAAACCTCCACGACGCGCTGAAGACGCCGAACGACCGGCTCGTGGTCGCGTTCAGCTCGTTCGCGGGCGCCGATCTCGACCAGGAGGTCGTGCGCACGCTCGCGGGCGCCGGCGTCCCGTTCCTCGAGGGCACGGAGACCGCGATGCTGGCGCTGCGCCACCTGCGCGACCACCGCCGCTTCCTGGACGGCACGCGCGCCGAAATCGCGAGCGCGCGGCGTGCGCAGGGCGGCGGCGACGCACTCGGCGGGGCCACGGCCACGGCTGCCGCCGCACCCGCGGCGCTCGGCAACGACGAAGCGATGCACCTGCTGCGACAGTTCGGCATCCCGCTCGCGGAGACGATCGCCGCGAAGAACGCCGACGACGCGGTCGGCGCCGCCGAACGTGCCGGCTATCCGGTCGTCGTCAAGATCGACTCGCCCGACATCCTCCACAAGACCGACGTCGGCGGTGTGCGCGTGGGCTGCGCGGACGCGGCCGCGGTGCGTGCGGCCGTCGACGAGATGCTGGCGGAGGTGCGGCGCCGCGCGCCGGCGGCGCGGATCGACGGCGTGTTCGTGCAGCCGATGGTCCGCGGCGGCGTCGAGATGATCGTCGGCGTCACGCGCGATCCGGTGTTCGGGCCGGCGGTCGTGTGCGGCGTCGGCGGCGTCTTCGTCGAGGTGCTGCGCGACGTCGCGCTGCGCGTGCCGCCGTTCGATCGCGACGAGGCGCTCGCGATGATCGCCGAGCTGCGCGGGAGCGCGCTGCTGCGCGGCGCGCGCGGAAGGCCGGCCGCGGACGTCGGCGCGCTCGCCGACACGCTCGTGCGCGTCGCGCAGCTCGCCGACGCGCGGCGCGACAGGCTGCGCGCGCTCGACGTCAATCCCCTGCTCGTGCTCGAGGAAGGCCGCGGCGTGATCGCGGTGGACTGGCTGATCGAGATGGATGCGGAGGCCTGAGATGCCCTACGAGATGATCCTCTACGAGAAGAGCGGCGCGGTCGCGACCATCACGCTGAACCGGCCTCAAGTCATGAACGCGATCAACCCGCAGATGACCGTGGAGCTGCACCAGGCGCTCGACGCGGCCGACGCGGACCGCGAGGTGCGCGCGATCATCCTCACGGGCGCGGGCCGCGCGTTCTCCGCGGGCTACGACATCGGCCGCCGCCCCGACGGCGGCTCGCCGCTCGACGCGCGCGGCGTCGAGACCGCGGACTTCCTGAAGAACTGGTGGACGAGCGACGGCAACTCCACGCGCCGCCTCATGCACCTGTGGCAGCTCAACACGCCGGTGATCGCGGCGGTGCACGGCTGGGTGATGGGCGGCGGCTTCTGGTACTCGCTCGCGTGCGACATGACGATCGCCGCGGACGACAGCGTGTTCGCGCAGCCCGAGGTCCGCCACATCTCGAACACGACGTTCCTGTTCGCCGCGCTCGCGGGCTGGAAGGCCGCGCATCGCTGGGGGCTCACCGGCGACCACTTCGACGCCGCCGAGGCGCTGCGCATGGGCATCGTCAACGAGGTGGTGCCAGCCGCCGATCTGATGAAGCGCGCGACCGCGCTCGCCGAGCGCATCGCGCAGGTGCCGGAGCCGTCGGTACGGCTCAACAAGGCCGTCACCTGCTACGGGCTGATGGCGATGGGCATCGGCGCCGGGATGATGATGAACATCCCGCTGTCGGCGCTCGCGCACGCCTCGTACAACGACGAGCGCGGCAAGCTGCTCGACACGATGCAGAACGGCGGGCTCAAGGCGTTCCTCGACGCGCGCGACGGCGGATTCCTGCCCGAGCCGTTCGGACCGAAGTCGAAGCCCAAGTCATGAGCACCGCGTCCGCGCTCTCCGTGCTGATCTACGCGATGCACGTCACGATCGCGCCGGTGTGGTTCGATCCCGCGGACAACACCGGCATCGCGACGCCGTTCATGGTCCAGGAAGCCGTGCACGACGCGCTCGTGAAGCCGATGCCGGGCAATCCGATGTCGCCGAGCCTCGCGGAGGCCTGGACCGAGAGTCCCGACGGGCTGCGCTACGAGTTCGTCCTGCGCCGCGGCGCCACGTTCCACAACGGCGAGCCGGTGACGGCCGAGGACGTGAAGTTCAGCTTCGAGCGGTACCGCGGCGCGGCCGCGAAGGTGCTGAAGGAGAAGGTCAGAGCGATCGAGATTCCGGCGCCGAATCGCGTGCGGTTCGTGCTCAAGGAGCCGTGGCCGGACTTCCTCGCGTTCTACGCGACGCCCGCCACCGGTGCCGCGTGGATCGTCCCGAAGAAGTACGTCGAGCAGGTCGGCGACGACGGCTTCAAGAAGCAGCCGATCGGCGCGGGTCCGTACCGCTTCGTGAGCCACAACCCCGGCGTCGAAGTCGTGTTCGAGGCGTACGAGAAGTACTGGCGCAAGGCGCCGGCCGTGAAGCGGCTCGTGATGAAGGTCGTCCCCGACGAGGCGACGCGTCTCGCGATGCTGAAGAAGGGCGAGGCCGACATCGCGTACCTGATGCAGGGGCCGATCGCGGAAGAGATCAAGCGCACGCCGTCGCTGCGGCTGGCGCCGTCGGGCGGCCAGTGGATCACCGCGATCTGCATGCTCGACCAGACCGACGCGAAGTCGCCGTGGAAGGACGTGCGCGTGCGCCTCGCCGCCAGCCACGCCATCGATCGCAAGGGCATCGCGGTGGCGGACAGCCTCGGCGCCTCGCCGCCGGCGGGCTCGCTGATCCCGGCTGCGATCGAGTTCGCGCTCCCGAACGAGCCGCACCGCTACGATCCGGCGAAGGCGAAGCAGCTCCTCGCCGAGGCCGGCTACCCCAACGGCTTCGACGCCGGCGAGATGACGGGCACGGTACAGTTCGCGAACTTGGCCGAGTCGGTCATCGCCAACTTCCAGGCCGTCGGCATCCGCGCCCGCTTCCGGACGATGGAGCGCGCCGCCGCACTGACCGCGTGGAAGGACAAGAAGCTGAAGAACCTCTACCAGTGCGGCGCGGGCGGCTACGGCAACGCCGCGACGCGCATCGAGAACTACTACGCCACCGGCGGACTCTACTCGCCCGGCGGCCATCCGGACATCGACGATCTCTTCCAGCAGCAGGCGCGCGAGCTGGACAGAAAGAAGCGCGAGGCGATCCTGCACCGCATCCAGCAGCTCGCCAACGAGCGCGTGCTCTATCTGCCGGTCTACGCGCTCTACTTCAACAACGGTGTCGGGCCGCGCGTCGCGGAGGCGAGCCTCAACCGAATCCCGCTCCACTACTACACGGCGCCGTTCGAAGATCTGCGGATCAAGTAGCCACCGACCCCGCGTGACCGACACTTAACGCCCGCGTCATTCGCGCGTCGCCGGACCCGTCTACGTTCGCCTCCGCAACTCACCCTTCCGCGGAGGATGACGCCAATGAGACGACTCTGGCTGTGCCTCGCTCTTCTCACCGTTGCGAATGCGCCCGCGACTTCCGCGTGGGCCACTCCCCAGTTCGTCAACGGCCTCGTGCTCGACGGCGCGATGCTCGACAAGAGCGGCGGCGTTGGCGCCAACACCGGACGCGTGGGCTACTTCTCGGACCTGTATTACGACCCGCAGACCGGCCACTGGTGGGGGCTCTCCGATCGCGGTCCCGGCGGCGGCACCATCCCCTACGAGACGCGGGTGCAGCGCTTCAAGCTGAAGATCGACAAGAAGACCGGCGCCATCAGCGGCTTCAAGATCCAGAAGACGATCATCTTCAGGGACGAGGCGCACGTCGCGCTGGACGGCATCGCGCCGGATCCGACGAACGTGCTCGGCAACGCGTTCGATCCGGAAGGCTTCGTCGTCCACCCGAAGACCGGCCACTTCCTCGTCTCGGACGAGTACGGGCCGTCCCTCTACGAGTTCAACCGCCACGGGGTGCGCGTGCGCTCGTTCGTGACGCCGGCCACCCTCATCCCGCGGAACGGCACCAACGTGCCGAACTTCGCGAGCGACACCGGGAACACGGCCGGCAAGCGCGCCAACCGCGGCTTCGAGGGTCTCGCCATCAGCCCCGACGGCGCGTTCGCGTACGCGATGCTCCAGAGCGCGATGCTCGACGAGGGCGGTAGCAACGGCTTCTGCAACCGCATCGTGAAGTTCGACACGCGCACGGGTGACGCCGTCGCCCAGTACGCCTACAAGATGGAAGGGGCGAACCAGGGCCGCGGCGTCTCCTCGCTGGTCGCCATCAACGACCACGAGTTCTTCGTGCTCGAGCGCAACAACCGCGGCATCGGCGTCGGCGCAGTGCTCACCCCGCCGAACAAGAAGGTCTTCCGCATCGACGTCACCGGCGCGACCGACGTCAGCACGACCGCGCTGAGCAACGCCAGCTGTCCGGGGGTGACCAAGACCGGCCCCTTCCTCGACCTCGCAGCGAACACGCTGCCCGCGCTCGGCGACAAGGTGCCGGAGAAGTGGGAGGGGCTGGTGATCGGCCCGCGCCTGAAGAACGGCGACTACCTGATGGTGGCGGGCACCGACAACGACTACAGCGTGACGCAGAACGCCGGCGGCCAGCAGTTCGACGTCTATTACCTCTTCACGGACGCCGACCCGTTCGCCACGTCGATCCAGTGCCCGCTGGACACGGTGACGGGGTGCTTCTTCACGACCGGCGGCGGCCCCGCGACGTTGACCCCGGCTCACAAGCTTCTGCCCGGCGTGCTCCACGCCTACCGGGTGCCGGCGGCCGACCTCGGCAACTACGTTCCTCCGTCGGGCGGCCACCACGACGACGACGATGACGATGACGACGACGACCACGACGACGACTAGGTCCTAGCTCGATCGGCGAGCGGCGCGCCCCGGCGACGCGCCGCTCGCCGACGTTGTCCTTCCGGCCGACCGTCGCACCCGCGCTGCTATAGTCCGCTCCATGATCGGCGAGCCGGTCCTTCGGCGAGAAGATTTCCGGCTCCTGACCGGCCGCGGGCGCTACGTCACCGACATCGCGCTCGACGGCGCCGTGCACGTCGCGGTGGTGCGAAGCGTCCACGCTCACGCGCGCGTCCTGCGGGTCGACGCCGAGGCGGCGCTGCAATGCGAGGGCGTGCTCGGCGTGTTCACGCTCGCGGAGCTGCCCGAGCTGCGCGGCGCGCTGCCGCCGCCCGTCGTGCCGGCCTCGCCGGTGAAGCCGTATCGGCAATCGGCGCTCGCGGACGGGCTCGCGCGCTTCGTCGGCGAGCCTGTCGCCGCGGTCGTCGGCACCAACGCGTACACCGCCGCCGACGGCGCGGCGGCGGTCGACATCGCGTACGAGCCGCTGACGGCGGTCACCGATCCGGAAGCCGCGTTGACGGCTGACTCACCGCTCGTCCACGCGGACTGGGGCACGAACGTCGCGGCGACCGTGACGCTCGAGACCGGCGACGTCGACGCCGCGCTGAAGCGGGCGCACACCGTCGTCACGCGCCGGCTGCGCTTCGGGCGTCACACCGCGCTGCCGCTGGAGCCGCGCGCGGTCGCGGCGCGCTGGGACCGCGTGACCGAAACGCTGCACGCGTGGGCGAGCACGCAGATGCCGTACGGCGTGCGCCAGCGGATCGCCGACGCGCTCGTGCTCGCGCCCGACTCCGTGCGCGTCACCGCGCCCGACGTCGGCGGCGGCTTCGGGACGAAGGGTCCGGTGTATCCGGAAGAGCTCATCGTCGCCGCGCTCGCGAAGCGTCTCGACCGGCCCGTGCGGTGGACCGACACGCGCCAGGACAGCTTCGCAAGCACGACGCACGCGGGCGATCAGCTCCACACCGCGACGCTCGCGCTCGACCGGGACGGAACGATCCTGGCGCTCGTCGACGATTTCCTGGCCGACACCGGCGCGTATCTGCCGCGCGGGGCCGTGATCGCGGGCGTGACGGCGCCGCACCTGCTCGGCCTCTATCGCGTGCCGAGCTTCCGCTGCCGCGGGCGGCTCGTCGTCACGCACAAGGTGCCGAGCGCGCCGTATCGCGGCGCCGGCCGTCCGCAGGCGACGTTCGCGGCCGAGCGGCTGATCGACATCGCGGCGCGCGAGCTCGGCCTGGATCCGGTCGAGCTGCGCCGCCGCAATCTGATCCGCGCGGACGAGATGCCGTACGACCGCGGGATCCCGTATCGCGACGGGATGCCGATGATCCACGACTCCGGCGATTACCCGGCCCTCCTCGACGCCGCGCTGACGCGCGCGGGCTACGACGCGTTTCGCGCGGAGCAGCGCGCGGTGCGCGCGCGAGGCCGGAGCATCGGGATCGGCGTCGGCGCGTACAACGAGGCAACCGCGATCGGTCCTCACGAGGGCGCGGCGGTGTCCGTGGAAGGTGACGGCCGCGTACGGATCGTCATCGGCGCGACCTCGCAGGGCCAGGGCCACGAGACCACGCTCGCGCAGATCTGCGCGGCGCGGCTCGGCGTGCCGCTCGAGTCCATCACGGTCGCGGGCGGCGACACGGGGCACTTCCCGTCCGGCGCCGGCACCTTCGCGAGCCGCGTGGCGGTGATCGTCGGCAACGCGGTCGCGCAGGCGGCCGACGCCGTCGGCGAGAAGATCCGGCGCATCGCCGCCCGCGTGCTCGAGTGCGCGGCGGACGACGTCGTGATCGCCGAGGCGCGCGCGAGCGTGAAGGGCGCGCCCGACCGCGGGCTCGACTTCGCCGCGCTCGCCGCGCTGTCCCAGCGCCCCGACGTCGTGCGCGAGCTCGGCGAGCCCGGCCTCGGCGCGACGCGCTTCGTGAGCCCGTCGAGCGTGACCTGGGCGTCGGGCGTGCACGTCGCGACGGTCGAGGTCGATCGCGAGACCGGAGCGGTGACGGTGCTCGGCTACCATGCCGTCCACGACGCCGGTCACGAGATCAACCCGCTCGTCGTCGCCGGGCAGACGCAGGGCGGCGCCGTGCAGGGCATCGGGGCGTCGCTGACCGAGGAGATCGTGTACGACGCGAACGGACAGCTGCTCTCGGGAACGCTGATGGAATACGGGCCGCCGCGCGCCGACGCCGTCCCGTCGATCGACGTGGCGAGCTGCGACTCGCCGTCACCGCTCAACCCGCTCGGGCTGAAAGGCACCGGCGAAGGCTCGGCCGTCCCCGGCCCGGCCGCGATCGCCAACGCCGTGGCCGACGCGCTCCGCGCCGACCTTGGCGCGCTCGGCTCCGACATCACGCGCGTGCCGCTGCGCGCGTACGACCTCGTCAGACTGAGGACCTGACGGCATGCAGATCGGCTTCCACCTCACCCCGTTCTGGAGCCCCACCGATCGCCATCCGACGGCGATCATCGACGAAGCGATCGAGGTCGTTCGTGCCGCCTCGACGATGGGCTTCGCCTGGGTCTCGATCGGCCATCACTGGGTCTCGCAGCCGACGGTGTGGCCGCAGCCGATGCCGATGCTCGCGCGGCTCGCGCCCGAGACCGGCGATCTCCGGCTGAAAACCTCGATGCTGCTGCTGCCGCTGCTGAACCCGGTCGACGTCGCGGAGAACGCGGCGACGCTCGATCACATCACGCACGGGCGTCTCGATCTCGGCGTCGCGATCGGCTATCGCGAGAAGGAGCTCGAGGCCGCGGGCCTCACGCGCAAGGACCGCGTGCCGAAGCTCGAGGAATCGCTCGACGTGATGAAGCGGCTCTGGCGCGGCGACGAGGTGACGTACGAGGGCGCGTACACGAAGCTCAGTGGCGTGCGCATGGGCTTCAAGCCCTGTCAGCTTCCGCATCCGCCGCTCGAGATGGGCGCGCAGAGCGTCGGCGCGACCCGCCGCGCGGCGCGGCTCGTCGACGCGGTGTTCTTCGGGCCGCAAGTCGCCTGGGCCGACGTCGCGAAGCTCACCGGCGTCTATCGCGAGGCGCGCGCAAGCGAGGGACCCGGGACGCCCGGGCGCGCGATCGCGTCGCGCAGCATGATCGTCGGGCCGAGCAAGGAGGCCGCGCGCGAGGCCGCGAAGGCGTACCTCGAGCGCACCTTCGCGATGTACCTCGGCTGGGAGATGCAGGAGCCCACGATGGTGCCCCTCCAGCTCGGATTCGAGGTCGAGCTCGACGACTGGACGATCAACGGGACGCCGGCGCAATGCGTGGAGACGATCCAGCGCGCGCGCGAGCGCGGGCTCGACGGCATCGGGCTCACGATCTACAGCCTGCCGCGCGGCGCGCAGGCGCGCATCGACTACCTCGCGATGATCGCGGAGCGGATCGTGCGGCCGGTCACCCGGTGATAGAGTCTGGCTGCGATTCCCAGAGGAGGATCTTCCATGGAAGAGGTCTTTCCCGTTCTCGCCGGCGTCGTGATCGGCCTCGTCGCCGTCGTCGTGCCTCGCGCGCTGCGCGCCGCGTTCGTCGCGGTCTTCGGCGTCGCGTTCGGCCTCGTCGCGGCGCGGGTCAGCGGTGAGCTCGCGGCGTCGTGGATCTACGCGCTCATCGACACCGCGCAAGTCGTCGGCGCCGCCATCGCGACGGCGTGGCTCGTGACGGCGTGGAATCGGCGCCGGGCCCGCTCGGCCGCGCGGTAACGGAGCGCGTCGCGGACGACGCGGAGCGCGTCGCGGACGACGCGGAGCGCGTCGCCGCACACATCCCGTGAGCCTCCTTCGGCCGTTCGAGCTCCATCGGCCCGCGACGGTCGAGGAGGCCTGTGCGCTGCTCGCCGCGCTCGGCGACGATGCCGTCCCCTACGCGGGCGGCACCGAGCTGCTGTTGCTCATGAAGGAAGGGCTGCTTCGTCCCCGCCACCTCGTCGACCTCAAGCGAATCCCCGGGCTCGACGCGATCCACGACGGCGACGGCCGCGTGGCGCTCGGCGCCACGGCCACGCATCGCACGGTCGAACGCGCGCGGCTCGTGCACGAGCGGGTGCCGATCGTCGCCTCGGTCGCGCGGCACGTCGCGAACGTGCGCGTGCGCAACGTCGGCACCGTCGGTGGCAACCTCGCGTTCGCCGACCCGCACAGCGACCTCGCCACGCTCTTCCTGGCTCTCGACGCCGCCGTGGATCTCGCCTCGCCCCGCGGACGCCGCACGCTCGCGCTCGACGAGCTCGTCCGCGGCCCGTGGGAGACCGCGCGCGCGGCTGACGAACTGCTGACCGGCGTCACGCTCGTTCCGCCGCCGCGCGTGGCGGCGGCGTACGTGAAGTTCGGCATGCACGAGCGCCCGACGTTGGGCATCGCGGTCGTCCTGCACCTGGCCGGCCCGGCGGGGGCCGGCGGAGATGAAGGGGGATTTTGCGAGCCGGGGGACCCCACACCGGGCGGGGGTGGCTCGCAAAATCCCCCTTCATCTCCGCCGACCCTCGCCACGCTTACCCGGGTGGTCGACGCGCGGATCGCCGTGGGGTGCGTGAACCCGAAGCCGGCACGCGCGCACGACGCGGAGGCACGGCTGCGCGGGTGCGACGTGGCCGCGCTGGAAGACGTGGTGAGCGACGTGGCGTCGCTCGCGGCGGCGAGCGCCGATCCGGCCGACGACATTCACGGGTCGGCGGATTACAAGCGCGAGATGGTCGCGGTGTTCACGCGCCGTGCACTGCGGATCGCCGCCGCGCGAGCCGGCCGTGGCGCGAGGGACGCACGCGGTGCCGCAGTCGTGGCCGTGCCGAGCTATCCCTACACGGTGGTCGCGTGATCGGTCTCGTCGTCAACGGACGCGCGCACGAGCTCGACGTGCCGTCGCACGCGCTGCTGCTCGACGTGCTCCGCGACACGCTCGGGCTCAAGGGCGCGAAGCGCTCCTGCGACGCCCAGGTGTGCGGCGCGTGCACCGTGCTCGTCGACGGGCTCGCCGTGAGCGCGTGCACGTATCTCGCGGTCGAGGCCGGCGGCCGCGCGATCCAGACGGTGGAAGGCCTCGGGAATGGAGGTGCCGCGAGCGCACGCGGGGAGCCGCGCATCGGGCCGATCCAGCAAGCGTTTCTCGCGTGCGGCGCCGTGCAGTGCGGATTCTGCACGTCCGGGATGCTGATGACGACGAAGGCGCTGCTCGACGATCGCGCGAACGGCGCGACGCCGGTGTCGCGCGAGGACGTGCTTCACGCGCTCCGTGGAAACCTGTGCCGCTGCACCGGCTATCGCAAGATCGTCGACGCGATCACGGCGTTGACGACGGCTGACGCGGAAGCGGCGGCCGGCGCCGCCGCGGCGGTGGCGGGCGCGAGGGAGCCCGATGTGGCGGCGCGTGTGCCGCCGGCGTTTCGTGTCGTCGGTCACTCGATCCCGCGCACCGACGGCGTCGAGAAGGTCACCGGACGCGCGCGCTACGTCACCGACCTCACGCTGCCCGGAATGGCGCACGCCAGAATCCTGAGATCGCCCTACCCGCACGCGCGGGTCGGGCGCGTCGACGCCACGCGGGCGCGCGCACATCCCGGCGTGCTCGCCGTGCTCGCCGGCGCCGACCTCACGCAGGGCGAGCCGCAGGACGTCGCGGGGCTGGGGCCCCGCCGTCCGAGGCGAGCTGAAAAATGGATCGATCCCTACTTCGGGCCCGCGTTTCGCGATCGGCCGATCCTGGCCCTCGACGTCGCGCGCTACGAAGGCGATCCGGTCGCCGCGGTCGTCGCCGTGGACGAAGCGACCGCCGCCGAAGCGCTCGCGCTGATCGACGTCGACTACGTCGCGCTCCCCGCCGCGATCACGCTGGAAGAAGCGCTGGCGCCGGGCGCGCCGCTGGTCCACACGGGCCAGCCGCTGTCCGGCCATTTCGCCGATCTCTCGACGCTCAAGCCCGAGCCCGGGACGAACGTCTGCCATCGTTTCCGCTACGGGCGCGGCGACGTCGAGAACGCGCTCGCGGGCGCGCACGTCGTCGTGGAGGACACGTTCCACTTCCCCCGCGTGCAGCACTACGCGATGGAGCCGAACGCCGCCGTCGCGGCGTGGGACGAGACCGGCGCGCTCACTGTGTGGGCCTCGACGCAGAACCCGTACTCGGTGCGCGTCGAGCTCGCGAAGATGTTCGACGCCCCGCTGTCGAAGATCCGCATCATCGTGCCGCACCTCGGCGGCGGATTCGGCAGCAAGACGTACGCGAAGCTCGAGCCGCTCGCGGCGGCGCTCGCGCGCGCGGCCGGACGCCCGGTGCGGCTCGCCGCGTCGGCGGCCGAAGCGTTCCAGACCGTGCGCCGCTGCAGCTCGCGCGTGACCGTGCGCGCGGGCTTCGCGCGCGACGGCGCGCTCGTCGCGGTCGACTGCCGCGCGGATTTCGACGTCGGCGCCTATGCCGACATCGGCCCGCGCGTGGTGCAGAAGGCGACGTACACCGCGACGGGCCCGTATCGCGTGGCCCACGTGGCGCTCGACGCGCGCGCCGTCTACACGAACACGACGCCGGGCGGCGCGTTTCGCGGCTTCGGCGTGCCGCAGCTCGCGTGGGCGCTGGAGTCGCTCGTCGACGTCGCCGCCGATCGCCTCGGCCGCGATCCCGTCGACCTCCGCCGCCAGAACCTGCTCGGGCACGGCGAGGAGTTCGCGCCGGGCGACACGCCGATCGACGGCAAGCTCGAAGAAAGCCTGAGCCGAGCGACCGAGGCGATCCAGTGGCACGACGCGCTGGCGGCGGGCCGCGGCAGAGGTGTGGCCGCGATGCTGAAGGCCTCGATCGCGCCGAGCGTGTCGGAAGCGATCGTGCGCCTCCACGCGGACGGCAGCGTCACCGTGCTCGCGAGCACCGTCGAGATGGGTCAGGGGGCCAGGACCGCGCTCGCGCAGATCGCGGCGGAAGTGCTCGCGGTGCCGCTCGCGCGCGTGCACGTCGCCACGCCGGACACCGCGATCACGCCGTACGACCAGACGACCAGCTCGAGCCGCTCGACGACGATGACCGGGCGCGCGGTGATGGACGCGGCCGAGGACGTCCGCGATCAGCTCCTGCGCGTCGTCGCGTCGCACGCCGGCGTCGCGCCGCGCGATCTCGCGCTGGACGACGGCGCGGTCGTCGCCGGCGAGCGGCGCTTCACCTACCCGCAGGTGCTCGCGCTGCGCTTCGGGATGAGCGGCGGCGAGCTCATCGGCCGCGGCGTCGTCGCTCCCGGCCGCACGGCGGCCCCGCTCGGCGGCAGCACGCCGTTCTGGGAGATGGCGGCGGGCGCCGCGGAGATCAGCGTCGACGAGGAGACGGGCGCGATCACCGTCGAGCGCTACGTCTCGGTCGCGGACGTCGGCCGCGCGATCAATCCGCTGATCCTCGAGGGCCAGGACGAGGGCGCGGTCGTCCAGGGCCTCGGCCACACGCTGCTCGAGGAGATGGTCTACGAAGACGGACACCTGCTGAACGGCACGCTGCTCGTCTATCGCGTGCCGCGCGCGGAGGACGTGCCGGATCTCGCGTGCCGCTTCGTCGAGAACGCGGACGGCTCGGGCCCGTTCGGCGCGAAAGGCGCGGGCGAGGGCAGCCTGATCCCGGTGAGCCCCGCGATCGCGAACGCGCTCGCGCGCCTCACCGGCGTGCGGCTCTCCGAGCTGCCGCTGACACCCGAGCGTGTCTGGCGCGCGCTCCGCGCGGCCCGCGGAGGCTAGGCCTCTCGCGGAGTGCCCCGGCTGCGCCGGGGCGCGGAGCGCGGGGGGCTTGGAAGGCGCCCGGAGCCCCCCACCTAGATCAGCCGCTCCAGGATCGACAGCATCTCGTCGATCTCGTCGCGCGTGACGGTCAGCGCGGGCATGAAGCGTAGCGTGTCCGGCCGTGGCGCGTTGACGATCAATCCGCGCTCGAACGCCTCGACGACGACCTTGCCCGCGTCGCCGCGCGTGAGCGCGAGCGCCAGCAACAGTCCCCGGCCGCGGACTTCGCCGTGGCCGTGGCCCTTCGACAGCGCTTCCAGGCGTTCGACGAAATAGGCGCTCGTCGCGCGCACCTGCGCGAGGAACGCCGGCGTGTTCACCGTGTCCATCACCGCGCAGCCGACGGCGGTCATCAGCGCGTTGCCGTTGAACGTCCCGCCCTGGTCGCCGGCCGCGAAGCAGCTCGCGTCCGCGCTCGCCACCAGCGCCGCGAGCGGCACGCCGGCGCCGAGCCCCTTGCCGAGCGTGAGGATGTCCGGCGCCGCGTGTGTGTGCTCGAACGCGTACAGCTTGCCCGTCCGCCCGATGCCGGTCTGGATCTCGTCGAGGATCAGCAGCACGCCGCGCTCTCGGGTGAGCGCGCGCACCGCGCGCAGGTAGTCGTCGTGCGCGGGGAACACGCCGGCCTCGCCCTGGATCGGCTCGAGCATCACCGCGGCCGTGCGGTCGGTGATCGCGGCGCGGAGCGCGTCGAGGTCGTTGAGCGGCACCTTCACGAAGCCCGGCACCTTCGGCTCGAAGAGCGGCGCGAACGCCGGCTTGCCGGAGGCGGACATCGTGGCGAGCGTGCGCCCGTGGAAGCTGCCGTGCGTGGTGACGATCTCGTGCGCGCCGTCGCGGTGCAGCGCGCCCCACTTCCGCGCGAGCTTGATCGCGCCCTCGTTCGCCTCCGCGCCGCCGTTGGTGAAGAAGACGTGCTCGAGCCCGCTCGACTGCGCGACCAGCGTCGCGAGCCGCGCCATCGGCGCGTTGTGATACGACGGGCTGCAGTTGATCAGCCGCTGCGCCTGCGTCGTCAGCGCCCACACGACCGCGGGGTGGCCGTGCCCGAGGCAGTTCACGGCCCAGCCCTGCACGAAGTCGAGGTACTCGCGGCCCTCGCTGTCGCGCAGGCGCGAGCCCGAGCCTTCGACCATGAGCACCGGCGGCCGCGACGTGATCGGCATCACGTGGTCGATCGCTGAAATGTCCATGCCGCCATCGTGGGGGCGCCGCGCGCGGGCGGCAAATCAAACGTCGTTATCGTGACGATCAGCGCCGGTGGCGCTACGCGAGCTTGACGACCTCGCCCGTCTCCAGGCGGTAGACGGCTTTCACGATCGTGAGCGTGCCTTCCTCGACGAGGTGCCCCAGCAGCTTGCTCTTCTCCTCGATGGTCTTGGCGACGAGCTGCACGTTGGCTTCGACGCCGAGGCGCGCGAGCTCGTCGCCCTTGAACTTCTCGCGCAGCGGCTTCAGCGCGGGATTGATCTTCCGGACGATCGCGCTCAGGTTCGGGCTCTCCATCTTGCCCCCGGCGGCGGCCGCGGCGACGGCGCCGCACTTCTCGTGGCCCAGCACGACCAGGACCTTCGAGCCCAGGTGCTCCGCCGCGTACTCGAGGCTGCCGAGCGCGATCTTGTCCGCGAGGTTGCCCGCCGTGCGGATCACGAAGAGATCTCCGAGAGATTTGTCGAAGACGAGCGTCGGGCTCACGCGGCTGTCGGAGCAGCCCAGGACCATCACCTTCGGCTTCTGTCCCTTCGCGAGCTGGGCGCGCGTCTGAACGAGGTTACGGTCGGTCGGCTTGCCCTCGACGAAGCGGCGATTCCCCTCCATCAGGTCGGCCCAGATCTCTTCGACCGGGGTGAGCGCGGGCTTCGCCGGAGCGGCCGCGGACGCGGCCGCGGCGGCTTTCTTCGTCTTGCCGGCGGCGTCGACCTGTCGTGGCAGCGCACCCGCAAGGAGCAGGGCGCCGAGACCGGCCAGCGTTTCGCGTCGAGTGAGGCGCATGAGGAGTCTCCCAACCCCTCATCGGCCTGGAGACCGCCTTACTTGATCGCGTACGGGTTGATCGGCGTGCCGACCGCGCGGACGACCGGGAGCGGCGGCGCGACGAGCAGGAACGCGTAGCGGCCGTCGGCCGCGCAGTCCGCGGCGAGGTCCTCCAGGAAGAAGATCTCGCCGAGCGTCAGGCCCATGTTCGCGATCGCCACCACGTGGAACGGATTGCGGAAGCCCGGGATCTCGGACGGCCGGACCTCCACCGCGTAGTTGTCGGTGCCGATCGCCGCGATCTGCTTCGCGTGCATCCACGCCGCGGTGTGGATCGACACGCCGGGGAACGGGTCGAGATCGAAGTGCTTCCAGTCGCCCTTGTCGAGGTAGCGCGACATGTGGCCGGTGCGGACCAGCAGCAGATCGCCGGGCAGGACCTCCACCTTCTCCGCGGCCGCGGTCGCTTCGAGATCGGCGACGGTGATCGCGTAGCCCGGCTCGAGCGCGCGCACGCCCTTGTGCTTCGCCACGTCGAGCAGCACGCCGCGGCCGACGATCTTGTCGCGCGTCTTGAAGATGCTGTTCTTCGCGGCGCCGCTCGAGGTGACGAGCTTCGCGTCGTAGCCGTTGTACATCTGCCCTTCGTAGAAGATGTGCGCGAGGCTGTCCCACTGCGTGACGCACTGGAGCGGCATCACGATCCAGTCGTCGGAGCCGCCGTAGCCCTCGGCCGCCTTCACCTCTTCGGGCGTGCGCGGCGCGTCGCCGCCGTCGCGGAACATCGTGTGGATCGGGTTGAAGCGCGCGCGCGTGCCGCTCTGCGGGCCGTTGCGGTCGAGCGGGATGCCGAGCGCGAACACCTTGCCGGTCGTGGCGAGCTTGGCGGCAGCGGCGATCCGCTCGGGCGTGATGTAGTTCAGCGTGCCCAGCTCGTCGTCCGGGCCCCACCTGCCCCAGTTGCGGACGGACAGCGCGATCTTCCGGAGCGCCTCTTCACTCACTTTACTTCCCGCCCGCGACGGCAGCGACCGGGACGGCGGCCGGACGCGGCACACGGCCCGGCAGGAACGCGACGAAGAACGTCGTCAGCGCCGAGATGCCCGCCATGAGCAGCAGCAGCGTGGTGAATCCCGAGCCCTTCACGACCGGCCCGAGGAGATAGACGGCGGTCGACGCGACACCGAACGAGATCGCGAGGCGGATGCCGGCCACGCGCGAGCGCATCCGGTCGTCCACGTACTGCACGATCATCGCGTCCACGAACGGGATCGCGCCGAACACGAAGATCATGAACGCGAGCATCAGCGCGTACAGCGGCCAGCCGCTCATCTGCGACGCGATGAAGAACAGCGGCACCTGCGCGGCGACGATCGGCAGGTAGATCCACTTCAGCGGGAACCTGTCGATGAGCTTGCCGACCACGAGCTGCGCGAACGACGCGATCGTGTAGACGACCGCGAGCAGCACGCCGAGCGTCGCCGGGTCCTCGATGATCCCCGTGAGGCGCTCCGTGAGGAACGCGCCGTTCCCGTTGGTCGTGAAGTTGAAGATCATGCTGCTGGTCGCGCCCGCGAGCGTCATCACGAGCACCACGCGGATCATCACCGAGCGTGGAAGGTCGAGCTGCTTTTGCGGCCGCCTGGCCGGCGCCATCTCCTCGCGCGGCACGGTGAGCCAGAACACCGCCGCGCACGCGAGCGACATCAGGCCGGGCACCGCGAACGCCGCGCGCCACCCGAACTCCTTCACCAGGAACCCGGTGAGGATCGCCGCGCCGGCGATCCCGAGGTTTCCTGCCAGACCGTTCACGCCGATCGTGAAGCCGGGGCGCGTCGCGCCCTGCACGAGCATCGGGATGCCGCACGGATGGTAGATCGACGCGAACGCCCCCATCAGCGTCAGCGCGGCGAAGAGATGCCACACGCCGGTCGCGGTCGCGATGAAGAGCGCGGACAGCCCCATGCCCGCGAAGAACACGATCATCATCGCGCGGCGTCCCCAGAAATCGCCGAGCCGGCCCGACGGCAGCGAGAGGAGGCCGAACAGCGCGAAGGCCGGCGCCGTGTACGGCATCAGGTCCTGCCACGCCATGCCCCAGTCGCGCGCGATCGCGACGACGGCGGTGGCGAAGATGAGCAGGAACAGGTGATCCATCGCGTGGCCGAGATTCAGCAGCAGGACCGTCGTTCTCGAATGGGACATCGGCGTCCTCCGGCGGCTACTGTATCCCGAGAGCGCGCAGGGCGGCGGCACATTGCGGGGGACTCTCGAATCGGATGGTGCCGATCCCGAACGCGGCGGCCGCCGTCAGATTCGGCTGCAGGTCGTCGATGAACACGGTGTCGCGCGCGGCGAGCCCGTGATGCTCGAGCAGGTGCGCGTAGATCGCCGGCTCGGGCTTGCAGAGCCCGACGCGGCACGAGATCACGCGGCCGGTGAACACGTCCCAGAATCCGAACGCGTCCTCCATGTAGCGGATCGACGGCGGGTGCATGTTCGACAGGCAGAAGAGCGCGTGACCGTTCGCGCGCAGGCGATAGAGCAGCTCCACGGTGCCGTCGATCGGCGTCCACGCCACGGCCATGCGTGACATGAACCGTCCGAAGTCGAGCGGGCTGACGCCGCACTTCGTCGCGGCGCGGGCCACGGCCTCTTCCTCCCGCAGCGTGCCGCGATCGAGCCCGGCCCAGTCGAGGTGCTCTTCGATCCCGGCGTGAACGGCCGCGTGCACGTCCGGATCGGCGTAGAGCTCGGCCATCAGCGCCGCGCGGTCGTACTGCACCACGACGCCGCCGAGATCGAAGACGACGTTCACGCGCGTATCTTAGCCCGCGCGCGGTATCCTCGACGCGTGGGCAACACCTTCGGGCATTCGTTCCGCGTGACGACGTGGGGTGAGTCGCACGGCGCCGCCATCGGCGCCGTCGTCGACGGCTGCCCGTCGCGCCTGCCGCTGTCCGAAGCGGACATCCAGCCCGATCTCGATCGCCGCGCGCCCGGCCAGAGTCATCTCGTCACGCAGCGGAAGGAAACCGACACCGTGCGGATCCTCTCCGGCGTCTTCGACGGCGTCACGCTCGGCACGCCGATCAGCCTCGAGATGCCGAACCTCGACATGCGTCCCGGCGACTACCGCGAGGTGCGGGAGAAATACCGGCCGAGCCACGCCGATTACACGTACGACGCGAAGTACGGCGTGCGCGACTGGCGTGGCGGCGGACGCACGAGCGCGCGCGAGACCGCGGGGCGCGTGGCCGCGGGCGCGATCGCCCGGAAGCTGCTCGCCGTCCGGTGGAACGTCACGGTCGTCGCGTGGGTCTCGAAGGTCGGCACGCTGACCGTCGACTGCGACGTGGAAAAGGTCACGCGCGAGCAGGTCGAGGCGACGCCGATCCGCTGTCCGGAACTGGAGACGGCGGAGCGGATGATCGCGGCCGTCGAGGCGGCGCGGAAGGACGGCGACTCGCTGGGCGGCATCGTGACGTGCGCCGTGCACGGCTGTCCGCCGGGCTGGGGCGAGCCGGTATTCGATCGCCTCGAGGCCGATCTCGCGAAGGCGATGCTGAGCCTGCCGGCGAGCAAGGGATTCGAGATCGGCACCGGCTTCGCGGGCACCGACCTCCGCGGCTCGTCGCACAACGACGAGTTCTACATGGAAGGCGGCCGGATCCGGACGCGGACCAATCGCTCCGGCGGCGTCCAGGGCGGCATCACCAACGGCGAGACCGTCTACTTCCGCGTCGCGTTCAAGCCCACCGCGACGATCGTGCGGGAGCAGCAGACGGTCACCGTCGGGCACGAGGACACCACGATCAAGGGCCGGGGCCGCCACGACCCCTGCGTGCTGCCTCGCGCGGTGCCGATGGTCGAGGCCATGGCCACCCTCGTTCTGGCGGACCATGCGCTTCGCCATCTACCGCAGCGCGTCATCAGGGTGTCCGATTCCTGACACCCCCGAGAACAATTGACAACTTCTCGCCGCTGCGAAGATCATCGACTGTGGCGCGTTGTCTACTGGCGGGGAGCCAGACCCAGCGACTAACCGGGAGACGGAACCAGACATGATGAAGCGTTGCCTTGCCCTGCTCCTCTCGGGCCTCCTCCTGACACCCTCGATCGTGCTCGCGCAGTCCAAGGCGGGCGTCGTCACAACGCTCGAAGGCAACGTCAGCGCGCGACGCGTCGCGCTCCCCGATCCCGTCTCGCTGAAGTTCAAGGACGACGTGTTCCTCCAGGACACGGTCACCACCGGCGACAAGTCCCTCGCGCGCATGCTCCTCGGCGGCAAGGCCGTCGTGACCGTGCGCGAGCGCTCCGTCCTCACGCTCACGGAGGTCCCCGGCCGCTCGACCATCGAGCTCGATTCCGGCAAGTTCGCCCTCGCCGTCGCGCGCGAGAAGATGCGCCCCGGCGAGGAGATCCAGATCCGCACCCCGAACGCGATCGCCGGTGTCCGCGGCACCGTCGTCGTGACCGAGGTCAATCGTCAGAGCGCCCAGACCGGGGGCGGCGCCCCGGCCGTCCTGACCAATTTCTACGTCCTGCGTGGCACCATCACCGCTCAGCAGCTCGATCCCGGCACAAAGCAGCCGCTCGGCGCCCCGCTGAACGTCGGCACGCTCCAGTCCTACTCCCAGGCCGGCGGTTCCGCCCCGCGTGTGGCCCCCGTGCCGCCCGAGCGGGTCGGCCAGATCACGTCGGGGTTGCAGCCGCAGGGCCCGAAGGGCGGCGGCGACGCCGGCAAAGAGCAGGTGAAGACGCAGGCGCTGCAGACGGCCGTCACGCTGCTCACGACGCTCACCGGCGGCCCTGGAAGCGGCCCCGACAGCGTGCAGTTCGCGACCGCGCCCCCGACCGGTCCGCCCGGCGGCTCGAACCCCACGACGCCGCAGGGCACCGCCAGCAATACCGCGCCCATCAACGCGATCCAGAACCCCGAAGGCGCGAAGAGGGCGCAGAAGCTGGCCGAGGACCCCGCGACGGCCGGGTCGAGCGCCCCGAGCCTCACGAAGTTCATCGCGCTCCTGAACAGCTACGTCGGCACGATCACCGTGAGCTCCGGCCTCACGGTCGCCACGGTGACGGGCACGACGATCAACTCGAGCACCGTCCCGCTCTTCACGCTGTCCGGCGGCAGCGCGGTCAGCGGCGACGACCTGATCAGTTTCTTCGCCGGCTCGGACTTCACGACGTCGGGGCCGCTCCTGAGCGGCAGCGGTGTGAGCCTCGCCACCGGCGGGTCGCTGGTGAGCGTCCAGGGCAAGGTCACGAGCACGACGAGCGATCCGTTCGTCCAGCTGACGAGCTCCAGCCTGATTGCGCTGTTCGGCGTCCTCGTCGACGGCGGCAGCCTGACGCTCGGCAGCGGTCCGCTGCTGAGTCTCGCAAGCGTCACGGGCTCGCTCAACGGCCTCGTCGCGGTGTTCGACGGCACCCTGAAGCTCAGGGGCCCGGCGGTCACGATCACGAACAGCTCGCTCGGCCTCGGCGCCGGCATCCTCGGGGTCCTCAACGGCACCCTCACCGCCACCGGCACCGACCCGCTCGTGCAGATCGCCGGCTCGACGATCGCGTCGCTCGGCGACGACCTGATCATCCTGGGCGACAGCACGTCGTCCCTGACGCTCGCGGGCCCGCTCGCCACGCTGACGAACAGCAGCGTGCAGGCGACCTTCGACGCGTTCTTCGAGTCGGAAGGCGTCGTGAAGTCGACGACCACGTCGCCGTTCATCACGTTCGGCGGCTCGACGGTGGCGATGGGTGGCGAGATCATCCGCATCTCGGGCGGCTCCCTCACGCTGGCGGGCCCGCTGCTGAACGCGACGAACAGCATCATCGGCTCCCTGGGCTCGGCGCTCTTCATCGTCACCGACGGCGCCACCGTGACCTCGACGACCACGTCGCCGCTCGTGACGCTCCTCAACACCCTGGTCGGCGCCGACAACGGCACGGGCGGCTTCCTGCTCTCGAACAGCGCCACCATGAACCTCGCCGGCCCGCTCGTCAGCATCACCAACGCGCCTGGCGGCAGCAGCACCGGCACCAGCACCGCGGGCTCCATCTTCGCGTTCCGCAGCGGCGGCAAGCTGACGGACACGGGGTCCGGCAGCCTCATCAGCATCAGCGGCTCGAAGCTCGCGACGGGCGGAAACTTCATCGGCGTGTCCGGCACGTCGACCGCGAGCACGAGCCTCAGCCTGCAGGGCTCGCTCCTGGTGGCCGACGACAGCGTCCTCCGCGCGACCAGCACGGGGTCGAGCTTCTTCTCGATCAACGACGCGGGCAGCATCACGGTGACGAACTCGAGCGAGCCGCTCTTCAAGTTCACCGGTACCGTCGTCGGCAACAGCCTGGCCTCGTCCGCGCGCAACTTCTTCGTGGTCTCGACCAACCTGACGTCCACTCCCGGCTCGCTCACGCTCTCCGGGCCGCTGCTCACGGGCACGCGCACGGACTTCAAGTCGGGCGACCCGACCTCGAACACGTTCACCTTCTTCTTCGTCGGGGACAGCGCGAAGGTGACGAGCACCTCCACGCTGCCGCTCATGACCCTGACCAACAGCACGGTCGACACGGCGGGCGACATCCTCACCCTCCGCCGCTCGCAGACGGCCAGCACGCCGAGCTCGATCTCGCTCGCCGGCCCGCTGCTCGTGGCGACGAACAGCGCGGCCAACACGACGAGCCTCGGCTTCGCGTCGCAGTTCAGCACGTCCACGAGCTCGTGCTGCGCGGCCTTCTTCGTCGCGCAGGGCGCCGAGCTCAAGAGCACGACGACGTCGGCGTTGATCCAGCTGACCGGCTCGACCTTCACGCTGTCGGACTCGCAGTCGGGCGGCAGCTTCTTCTCCGTGCGCAACACGTTCTCCGGCGCGCCGTCCAGCGAGCTGGTCTCGCCGGCCACGGTGTCGCTCGCCGGCCCACTACTGTCGGCGTCGACCAGCACGATCACGCCGCTCTTCAACCTGCTGCAGGTGGTCCGGTCGTCGGTGAGCAGCACGACGACGAACCCGCTGGTGAGCCTGACGAACAGCACCGTCACGGCGGGAGGCACGGACGTCGCGAACAACCTCGCGTCCGCCGGACGACTCTTCCACGTCTTCTCCGCCGACCCGCCGGACGGCACGTCGGCGTCGCCCGCGAGCCTGTCGCTCGCCGGGCCGCTCCTCTCGTCGAGCGGCTCGGTGCTGACCGCACAGCTCGCGCTGGGCGTGTTCGGCGGCGGTACCGTCACCAGCACGACCACGAGCCCGCTGGTGTCGTTCACCAGCGGCTCGCTGACGCTCAACACGGTGACGACCAGCTCCGGAACGTTCACCGGCGAGTTCGCATCGGTGGGCGGAACCGGCGGCAGCAGCGGATCCTCGTTCGCGACGCTGACGCTCGCGGGCCCCCTGCTCAGCGTGACGAGCCCCTCCACCCTGACCACGACCGGCCCGCTGGTGAGAGTCAGCTCGGGCGGGCAGATCGTGGAGTCCCACGCGACCGACCCGTTCGTGTTGATCAGCGGAGGCACGCACACGATCGCCTCGGCCTCCGGCTCCCACCTGTTCGACCTCTCGGGTCGCTCCAGCGCCACGACGTCCGAAGTGGTGTCCACGTCGGGGCTGCTCACGACCACGAGCACGCTGACGCTCGGCACGGACCAGCCGCTGCAGCGCAGCGGCACGGGCGCGTTCTTCGAGCTCGCGGCAGGCACGACGGTCAGCATCAACGAAGGCCTGTCGCTCGACACCGCGCTGGTGTCGGCGTCGGCGCCGTTGCTGAATCTCAAGGGCACCAGCTCGCTCACGTCGGCGGTCGACGGCCTCAACCTCGTCCAGAAGGCGAAGCTGACGACGACCAACACGCTCGTGAAGCTCGACGGCGGCACGCTCACCATCACCAGCGGCCACGCGATCCGGCTCGGCAGCGGCAGCTTCCTGAACGTCGGCGGTGACCTCTTCCTGATCAACGGGGGCAAGCTCGACATCAAGAACGGCGCGGCGCTGTTCGTCGGCGGCGACTCGGTCGTGAAGGTCAGCGGCGCGCTCGTGAACTTCAACAACTCGACAGGCAACCTCTCGATCGCGAGCACGACCAACTGCACGCACTCTTGCCTGTCGACGGGCGGTATCCAGTACCTGCTCCAGAACGGCGCGAGCTCGAGCAACATCAGCGTCACGAACGGCGTCAAGAACTCGGGCTCCGCCACCATCAACGTGCCGATCAACATCCCGGTCGTCATCCTGAACGGCGCCAACAGCAAGCTGATCGTCTCCGGCAACTAGCCCCGGACGGCTTCACCCACGAAGGGCCCTGACTCCCCCGTCAGGGCCCTTCCCGTTTTGGGGTATGCTGCTCGGGCATGCAGTTCGGGATCTTCTACGAGCTCCAGCTCCCCCGCCCCTGGGGAGAGCTCAGCGAATACCAGCTGTTACAGGACGCTCTGGCCCAGATCGAGCTCGCCGACCAGCTCGGTTTCGACAACGCCTGGTGCGTCGAGCACCACTTCCTGGAGGAGTACTCGCACTGCTCGGCGCCCGAAGTCTTCCTGGGCGCGGCCAGCCAGCGCACCCGCCGCATCCGTCTCGGCCACGGGATCATCCAGCTCCCCACCAACCACCCGATCCGCGTGGCGGAGCGCGTGGCGACCCTGGATCTGCTCTCGGGCGGGCGGGTCGAGCTGGGGCTCGGCGAAGGCCAGGGCCCCGTCGAGCTGCATCCGTTCGGGGCGCGCGTGCGCGACAAGCGCGAGGTGTGGGAAGAGGCGGTCCAGGCGCTGATCCCGGCGTTCACGCGCCAGCGCCACGAGTGGGACGGCCGGCATTTCAAGTTCCCCGCGCGCAACGTGCTGCCGAAGCCCTTCCAGAAGCCGCACCCGCCGCTCTGGGTCGCGTGCTCGAACATCCAGACGATCGCGAACGCCGGCCGCTGGGGCATGGGCGCGCTCGGCTTCCAGTTCGTGTCGCCGGAGGCCGCGCGCGCGTGGGTGAACCGCTACTACATCGAGCTGACGCAGCACCAGGCGAAGCTCGCCGACTATCCCGCGAATCCGAACATCGCGATGGTCAGCGGCTTCATGTGCGCGGAGACCGACGAGGCCGCGCTCGAGAAGGCCGCCGGCTGGACCTTCTTCGTCTTCTGCCTCTCGCACTACGGCCGCCACGGCATTCCGAATCCGGGCGACGGCAACATGTGGGAGGCGTATCAGGAGTGGCGCCACACCGAGAAGGCGCAGCAGACGCTTCACAGCGGGCTGATCGGCTCGCCGGAGACGATCCGCAAGCGTTTGCGCGAGTTCGAGGCGACCGGCGTCGACCAGGTCATCCTCCTCAACCAGGCCGGCCGTACTACTCATCATGACATCTGCACGAGCCTCGAGCTGTTCGCGCGCGAAGTCATGCCCGAGTTCCACGCGCGCGAGCCCGAGCATGCGCGATGGAAGGCCGACGTCCTCGCAGGCCGCATCGCGATTTCCGACGAGGGAGCCGACACGTACACGCTGTACGCGCACCAGAACGAGGACATCGTCCGGCTGACGCCGGAGCAATTGAAGGCCAAGATGGCCGCCAAGGAGCGAATGTGATTCGACGCATTCTGGCCTCTCTGCTGTCCGTGCTGATCCTCGCCCCGTCCGGTGTGTTCGCGCAGAGCTTGCGCGCCGGCGTCGTGACCACGCTGGAAGGCAACGTGACCGCGCGCCGCGTCGCGCTGCCCGCGCCCGTGGCCCTGAAATTCAAGGACGACGTCTTCCAGCAGGACACGGTCACCACGGGCGACAAGTCGCTCGCGCGCATGCTGCTCGGCGGCAAGGCGGTCGTGACGGTGCGCGAGCGGTCCGTGCTGACGATCACCGAAACGCCGAACCGCTCCACCATCGATCTCGATTCCGGCAAGTTCGCGCTCGCGGTGGCGCGCGAGAAGATGCGGCCGGGCGAAGAGATTCAGATCCGCACCCCGAACGCCGTTGCCGGCGTGCGCGGCACCGTCGTGATCACGGAAGTGAACCGTCAGAGCGCGCAGGCGGGCGGCCCCGCGCCGGCTGTCCTCACGAACTTCTACGTCCTGCGGGGCACGATCACGGCCCAGCCGCTCGATCCGGGCACGCGTCAGCCGATGGGAACCCCGCTCAACGTCGGCGCCATGCAGGCGTACTCCGGTGCGGGCACGTCGGCACCGCGCGTGGCGCCCGTTCCTGCGGAGCAGGTCGGCCAGATCACGTCGGGACTGCAGCCGTCCGGGCCCAAGGGTGGAGCGGACGCGGGCGCGGAACAGATCAAGACGCAGGCCGTGCAGACGGCGACGGCGCTCCTCAGCACGCTCACCGGCCAGGCCAGCGCCGTCCTCGCGCCGGCGCCTCAGGTCGTGACGACCACGAGCGTGCAGACGTCGACCACGGCGCCGATCAACGCGGTCACGAGCTCGCAGAGCGACATCGAGAGCCTCGTGAAGAAGAAGGACGAGACCGCGTCCACGCCGGCGCCCGCGGCGCTCGTGACGTCGTTCTCCGGGCCGTTCACGAGCACGTCGTCGAACCCGATCTTCACGTTCACGAAGCAGACGATCGTTCAAAACGGCAACTTCGTGAGCGTCACGAGCGGCGCCGCGGTGAACATCGCCGGCCCGCTCGCCGCCTTCATCGACAGCGTGCTGATCGCGACCGGATCGCTCTTCGCCATCACCGGCGGCAGTCTCACGAGCAGCACGCCGTCACCGCTGTTCTCGCTCGATCCGACGGTCATCACCACGGTCGACGCGCTGTTCGCGATGAACGGCGGCACGATGACGCTGTCCGGCCCGCTGGTCACCGACGTGAACGGCATTCTCACGTCCGCCGGCGAGCTCCTGCGCCTCCAGAACAGCGCCACGCTGACGAGCACGAGCGGCGGCGCGCTGATCCAGCTCACCGGCACCAGCGTCGCCGCGACCGGCGCGCTGGCGATGACGGGCTCGTCGATGACGCTCGCCGGCCCGCTCTACACCGGCTCCGGCCTGCTCGCGGGCAGCGGCACCAGCACGACCGGCCCGATCTTCTCGCTCGCGGGCAGCACGCTCACCTCGACCGGCACCAGCCCGCTCATCCAGGTCTCGTCGACGTCGTCGTTCAACAACGAGGACAACTTTTTGCGGCTGGCCGGCGGCTCGACGATGAGCCTGCGCGGCTCGCTCCTGAAGTCCACGAACGTGGCGTCCGCGTTCTCCAACATCGGCCGGTCGTTCATCGCCGTCGTCGACGGCTCGAGCCTCGTGACGGCGAGCACCAACGAGGCGCTGATGGTGTTCGACGGCGCGTCGCCGAGCACCAGCAAGCTCGCCGCCGCGCGCAACTTCTTCGTCATCTCCTTCAGCAGCACGACGTCGTCGCCGTCCATGACGCTGTCCGGCCCGTTCCTCTCCGCCACGAACACGGCGCTGAAGAGCGGCAACCCGGCGTCCGACACGTTCTCGTTCCTCGCCATCCGTGATGGCGCCCAGGTCACGAGCACGAGCACGTCGCCGTTCATGACGCTGACGAGCAGCAGCATCGACACGGCGGGCGACGTGCTCTCGCTGCGCCGCTCGACCACGAGCACGCCGTCGCGGCTCACGCTCGCCGGGCCGCTGCTGTCCGCGACGAACAGCTCGCTCAACCACACGAGTCTCGGCTTCGGCGCGTCGTTCTCGACGTCGCCGACCGCGTGCTGCAGCGGTTCTTCGTCAGCCAGGGCGCCGAGCTGAAGAGCACGACGAGCCAGGCGCTGATCCAGCTCACGAGCTCCACGATCACCGGGGCCGACGCGCAGTCGGGCGGCCACTTCTTCCACGTCTCGGATTCCTTCGGCGGCGCGCCGTCGAGCGAAGTCGTCTCGCCCGCCAGCGTGACGCTGGCCGGCCCGCTCCTGGACAGCGGCACCAGCACGATCACGTCGCTGTTCAGCCTCGTGCGGGTGCAACGCTCCACCCTGAGCAGCACGACGACGTCACCGCTCGTGACGGTCAGCGGCGGCAGCGTGACGCTCGGCGGGACGAACAGCATCACGGGGTCGGTCACGGGGAGCTTGCTCAACGTCACCGCGTCCGGGTCGAGCGGTGACGTCGCCTCGGCGGCGTCGATCAGTCTGGCGGGTCCGCTCGCGTCGCTGACCAACACGACCTTCAACTCCGGGAGCGGTGACGTCGTCGGCATCTTCAACGGCGCCACCTACACGAGCACCGGAACCGGCGCGATGCTGCAGCTCAGCAGCACGGGGCTGACCGGCTTCAATCTCGTCGAGGCCAGCGGGCTCGGGGGCGCGGGCGGCACGACGAAGGCGTCGTTCTCGCTGGCCGGGCCCGTGCTCAGCGCGACGAGCTCGACGCTCACGCTCGGCAGCAACGTCATCGGCGTCTTCAACGGCAGCACGCTCACCTCGACCACGACCTCGCCGCTGGTCCAGCTCACCGGCGGGAGCCTGACCGCGGGCACGTCGTCGTTCACCGCCGGCACGCCGTTCAGCGGCGCGGCACTGCTCCAGGTGAACGGCGGATCGTCGCCGGGGCTCGTCACGCTGAACGGCCCGGTGCTGAGCACGAGCTCCAGCGCGAACACCACGATCTCGGGCGCGCTGCTCGGCACGTTCAACGGCGGTCAGCTCGTGGTCAACACCTCCACGGATCCGCTGTTCGCGTTCACCGGCGGCACGCACTCGTTCGGCACGGCGACCGGCACGGATCGCGACACCGCGCTGATCCTGCGCGGGCTCTCCACGCAGACCGCGAACGCCACCGTCTCCTTCACTGCGAGCGGCTGCGACGGTCCGTGCAGCCCGATCGACGTGACGATCAATGTCGGCACACGCAAACCGGTGCAGCACAGTGGCGCGCTCATCGAGGCAACGGGCGGCACCCTCACGACGAACAAGATGGCGCGCGTCGACACCTCGCTGGTCGAAGCCACCGCGCCGCTCCTGAGCCTCAAGAGCGGCGCGACGATGACCGTCAGCAACGACGCCATCGATCTGATCCAGACGGCGCGGATCAACATGACGGCGACGGCGAATCCGCTCGTCCGGCTGGATGCCAGCACGCTGACGGTGAGCAACGGCGCGCTCATCGCCGCGCGCGCGGGGACGTTGGTCACCGTGGCGGGAAACGCGATCCAGCTCCTGGGCGGCGCGACGCTCAACATCAGCAACGGTCCGCTCGTCCTCGTGCAGGCGGGCTCGCTGGTGAAGGTCACCGGCGCGCTCATCAGCTTCGGCACCGGGGGCGGCACGATCAACATCACGAACAACCTGTGCGCCAGCACGTGCCCGACCGCCGGCGGCCTGAGGTACTCGGTGGGATCGGGCGCGACCTCCAGCAACGTCAGCCTCGGCAGCGGCACCGTCGCCGGCAGCGGGACCATCAACTACGGATCGATCAACTCCGCCGCGATCAGGATCGAGGGCACCAACGCCCGCATCATGGCCGCGGGCGGCGGGAGCTGACGAGGGCGCGCGCGATGGAGCTGTTCGACGTGATGCGGACGACGTTCTCGGCGCGGGACTTCATGAGCGATCCGGTACCGGACGACGTGCTGGTGAAGATCCTCGACCACGCGCGGTTCGCGCCGAGCGGCGGCAACCGGCAGGGCTGGAAGGTCATCGTCGTTCGCGATCAGAAGACGAAGGACGAGCTGGCGCGGCTCTCGGGCATCGCGGCCAAGCGCTACGCGGCGCAGGCCGCAAACGGCGAGAGCCCGTGGAACACCATCGACCCGCCGCGCGTCGACGCGGCGACCATCGAGCGCACCCAGCCGCCGGCGCGCCTGATGGAGCCGCTCGCGAAGGCGCCGGTGGTGCTCGTGCTGTGCGTGGATCTGAAAGTCGTCGCCTCGATCGACCAGGACCTGAAGCGCGTCGGCGTCATCAGCGGCGCGTCGATCTACCCGTTCGCGTGGAACGTCCTCATGGGCGCGCGCCACGAAGGCTTCGCGGGCACCATCACGACGCTCGCCACCGCGCAGGAGCCGGCGATCCAGGCGATGCTCGGGCTGCCCGCGCACGTCGCGGTGGCGGCCGTGATCCCGCTCGGCCGCCCGGTGAAGCGGCTCACGAAGCTGAAGCGGAAGCCCGTCGCGGAGTTCGCGATGCGCGAGCGCTGGGGCGGCGCGCCGCTCGGGGGCTGAGGGCTCCTCTCGGAGGCTGACGATGGAGATGCGCGGGATTCCGTTCGGGACCACGGACTGGTCGTCCATCGAGCGTACCGAGCACAAGGGCGAGCGCGGCGCCGCCTACTGGCGGACGCGCGACTTCGGCGGCATCCGCGTGCGGATGGTCGAGTACACGCCGGGCTATCTCGCCGATCACTGGTGCGAGAAGGGCCACATCCTGCTCTGCGTCGAAGGCGAGCTCCACACCGAGCTGAAGGACGGCCGCACGTTCACGCTGAAGCCGGGCACGAGCTATCAGGTCGCCGACGGCCGCGACGCGCATCGCTCGTCGACGGAAACCGGCGCGACGCTGTTCATCGTCGACTGACGCGCTTCGCGCGATGACGCGCGCGCGGCGCAAGGACCTGCGAGATCTTGCCGGCGTGCTGGCGCAGGTGCGCGCGTGGCCCGACGTGCACGAGCGCACGCCCGGCGTGTTCTGGATCCGACGTACGCCCTTCCTCCACTTCCACGTGAGAGGCGACGACCGCCGCGCGCACGCGAAGCGCGACGGGCGCTGGGGTGCCGAGATCCCGGTGCCGTTCGACGCCGGCACGCGCGTCAAGACGGCGCTGCTCCGCGAGCTTCGCGCTCGCTACGCGTCGTGCGTCGGCATCACGCGACGCCCCTCGGCAGGCGGCTAGTCCCGCCGTTCCGTAGCACGCGCCTCCGGCTCCGTCGTATGCTCGGGGCCACCATGATCGGCGAATCCCATGCCCGGATCGGTGGCGAGAAGTACGTCAGAGGCCGCGGCCAGTTCACGGACGACGTCCGCGTGCCCGACATGCTCCACGCGGTGGTGCTGCGGTCGCCGCACGCGCACGCGCGGCTCGTCTCGATCGACGCCAAGCGCGCGCTCGACCTGCCGGGCGTGCGCGCCGTGCTGACCGCCGCCGACGTGCCGCCGCACGCGATCATCCCGAACCGCGTCGCCGCGCCGCAGGGCGCCGAGCGCTATCTGCAGCCGGCGATCGCGCGCGACGTCGTCCGCTACGTCGGCGAGCCGGTGGCGCTCGTCATCGCGGACGACGCGTACATCGCGCGCGACGCGCTCGACCGCATCGACGTCTCCTACGCCTCGTTGCCCGCGTGTTCCTCGGCCGCGGCGGCGCTGGCGGCGGGAGCGCCGCGCCTGCACGGCGGCACCGACTCGAACAACGTGGCGACGATCACCATGCGCGTGGGAAACGCGGACGACGCCCTCGCGCGGGCTCACGTGGTGGTGCGCGACACCTTCCACTATCCGCGCCAGACGGCGGCCGCGCTGGAGACGCGCGGGCTCGTGGCGGTGCCACCCGATCCCGCGGGTGGCGAGCTGCACCTGATCGGCTCCACGAAGTGCATCCACATCAACCGCACGATCCTCGCGAAGATCTTCGACATCCCCGTCGGCGCGCTGCGCCTCACCGAGGTCGACGTGGGCGGGGGCTTCGGCGTGCGGGGCGAGCTCTATCCCGAGGACATTTTGATCCCGCTCGCCGCGATGAAGCTGGGCCGCCCCGTGAAGTGGACGGAGACACGCCGCGAAAATCTCATGGCGGCGAATCACGCGCGCGAGGGCACGTGGCAGTGCGAGCTCGGCTTCGACGACGGCGGGCGCATCGTGGGGATGCGCGCGGTGATCCACGCCGACATCGGCGCGTACGTGCGCACCGCCGCGCTGGTGCCCGCGGAGTTCGGCGCCTCGCTGTTGCCCGGCCCGTATCGCGTGCCGAACTACGCGTGCGACCTGTGGAGCGTCGTGACCAACAAGACGCCGGCGGGCACGCTGCGCTCGCCAGGACGGCCCGAGTGCAACTTCGTGCGCGAGAGCCTCATGGACCGGGGCGCGGCGCAGCTCGGGATCGATCCGGCGGAGATTCGCCGGCGCAATCTGATCACGCCCGAGGAGATGCCGTACGACCTCGGCACCAAGTCGTTCGGCGCGAACACCATCTACGACTCCGGCGACTTCCCCGCGCTGTTCGACGAGCTGCTGCGCCGTCTCGACTACCCGCGCGAGCGCGCCGAGCAGCGGCGCATCAACGCGGCCGGGGGCCGCGTGCGGCGGGGGATCGGTCTCGCCGTGTACACGGAGAAGACCGGGCTCGGCCCGTTCGAGACCACGCAGGTCGAGGCGCGAAAGGACGGCACGTTCGTCGTCGACACCGGCGCGTCGTCGATGGGCCCGGGCCTCGAGACCGTGCTGGCGCAGATCCTCGGCGAGTATCTCGGCGTCCCCGCGCGACGGTTCACGGTCCGTCACACCGACACGAAGGCGGTGGAGAGCGGGATCGGGACCTACGGCTCGCGCGGCACCGTGACCGCGGGCAACGCGGCGGCGCTCGCGGCCGCGAAGCTGATCGCGGAGGCGCGCGGGCGCGCGGCGGCGCACTGGGGCATCAACGAGGAGCACGTGACGTACGAGGGCGGCGAGCTGTCTGGAAAAGGACGCAGCATGATGCTCGCCGATCTCGCCGTGCAGGGCCGCCTGAGCGCCGGCGCGTCGTTCGAGGTGCCGAAGATCACGTACGCGGGCTGCACGTGCGCGGTCGTCCTGGACGTGGACACGGAGACCGGCGCGATCACGCTCCGCCGCGTCGTCGCGGGCGCCGACGTGGGCCGCGCCGTGAATCCGGCGCTCGTCGACGGCCAGCTCGTAGGCGGCGTGGCGTTCGGTATCGGCAACAGCCTGCACGAGTCGCTCGTGTACGACGCCGACGGCCAGCTCGTCACCGGCACGTTCATGGATTACGCGCTGCCGTACGCGCCGGACGTCCCGCCGGTCGACAGCTTCTACCAGGAGATCAAGGCGAAGACGAACCCGCTCGGCCTTCGCGGCCTGGGCGAGTGCGGCAACCCGGGCCTCGGCGCCGCGATCGCAGGCGCGGTCGCTGATGCACGCGAAGGTCATTTCATCAACCGGCTTCCAGTGTCGCCTCAACGTGTTCGGTGACCCGTCTCGGAGCTCAATGACGCCAGCGCGATGAGCGGTGTTCCTCTCGTCGGTACCGTGGCGATCACCGACGAGAGGTGGTATCAGTTTCTCCTCGCTCATTCCGAAGTCACCGAGCTCAATTTCTGGACGCCGTCGGGGCGGCGGACCTTCCGCGCACCGGAGTTCTCACCCTTCTTCTTCAAGCTACGAGCGCCAGCGAATACCATTTGTGGCTTCGCCCATTTCGCTCAGTTCTCACGGCTTCCAGACTGGTTCGCATGGGAGTCGTTTGGGTTGGGCAATGGCTGCGGATCGTTTCCCGAAATGCATGAGCGGATCAAAGCGATTCGAGCACGCATTCGATACGATGAGCTCACCGGCTCCGACGAGATAGGGTGCATCCAACTCGTCTCGCCAACGTTCTTTCGGCCGGACGATTGGATCCCGCAGCCGTCCGACTGGCACCCGCGCACCCAGTCACCGGTGAAGTACGACCTGTCGCATGGAGAAGGTCAGCGCATCTGGCGGGCTTGCCTGGACCGCACATCCGTTGGTGAGACGAGGCGCCTCGCAGTCTCCGAACCAGCCGCCCGTTACGGTGAACCGCGTCTCGTCCAACCGCGGCTGGGGCAAGGGACATTCCGCGTTGCCGTTCTCGATGCGTACGGACGGGCCTGTGCGGCGACCGGAGAACACTCCCTGCCCGCGCTGGAAGCGGCGCACATTCGGTCCTACTCAGATGATGGTCCGCATGAGGTAAGGAATGGGCTACTCCTACGCGCTGATCTCCATCGGCTATTCGACACGGGCTACATCACCGTCACGCCCGCATCGACCCTGGAAGTCAGCTCGAGGCTTCGTGACGACTACCGGAATGGTCGTACGTACTATCCCCTTCATGGAACTCGACTTCGTCTCCCGGAGCTGGCGGAGCATCGGCCGGAACCAGAGTTTCTGCGATGGCACAACGAGCGCAAGTTCCGAGGCTGACTGTCACAGGCAGTCCACACTTGCGAACACGCGATCGTACGGACACACTACGGGTGATGAGACACGAGTCCACCAAGCGCTTGCGAACGATTCTGCTGAGCGACCTGCGTTCCCACTCCGCGACGCTGAAACTGATACGGAGGTCAAACGGCCCGCTGGTCGTCGTCAAGAATGGCAAAGCGGCCGCCGTCGTGCTGAGCGTCAGGGCATACGAACGCGCCGAACGCGAACGACGGATCCTGCGGCTCCTCGCTCAGGGGGAACGGGAGATCGCAGCCGGAAAAGGTCATGATCTGGACGAGGTGCTTAAGGAGGCGGATCGCCTGCTTGCTGCCGATTGAACGTGCGTGTTCGTTTCACTCCGACCGCTCGAAAGCAGTTCCTCGGCGCCCTCGCGTACATTCAGCGTAACGATCATATGGCCGCACGGCGCCTGCGCCGACGCGCCGAAACTGCGTTGCGACGCCTTGAGCGGTTCCCCAGCTCGGGCCGACGAATCCCAGAATTCCCTGAGCTCCCTCACCGCGAAATCATCGTCCGCCCGTATCGCTTCTTCTATCGCGTAGAACGCTCGGTCGTATGGATCGTCGCCGTGTGGCACGGCGCCCAACGACCTGAACTGCCGATGCGATGAAAACGCGGGACGCCGCGTGCTAACCTTCCGTGCCATGCCGAATAGTGCTGACCCCCTCTCGCAATTCAGGCTCGATGGAGAAGTCGCGGTCGTTACCGGTGGTGCGGCGGGGCTCGGCAAGGCCGTCGTCGAGGCGTACCGGGGCGTCGGCGCGCGCGTCGCCGTGCTCGATCCGGCGGCGAGTAGTGAAGACGCCTACAAGGTCGACGTCTCCGACGAGTCACAGGTGAAGGCGGCGTTCAACGAAGTCGTCGCGAAGCACGGGCGGCTCGACGTGCTGTTCAACAACGCCGGGATCGCCGTCCGGAAGCCGACCGCCGAGCTCACGCTCGACGAGTGGAACAAGGTCGTCGCCGTCAACATGACCGGCATCTTCCTGTGCGCGCGCGAAGCCTCGCGTCACATGCTGGCATCTGGACGCGGCGGACGGATCGTCAACACCGCCTCGATCATGGGATTCTCGGGCGGCGGGCTCTACCCGAACATCTCGTACCAGGCGACGAAGGGCGCGGTCGTCAACATGACGCGCGCGCTCGCCGTCGAGTGGGCGAAGCAAGGCATCCGCGTGAACGGCATCGCGCCGACGTGGATCCGCACCGCGCTCACGCGCGTGATCACCGAGTCGCCCGATCTCATCAGCCGCATCGAGGCGATGACGCCGATGGGCCGGCTCGGCGAGCCCGAGGACATCGTCGGCGCCGTGCTGTTCCTCTCCACGCGCGCGTCCGCGCTCGTGACGGGTCACATCCTCGCGGTCGACGGCGGCTTCCTCGCGCAATAGCGGCTGCTATACTCGCTGAGTCGTCCGTGCCCGCGATCGCACCGATCGCGCCCGTGCACGCATCCCAGGAAAGATGCCCGAACGTCCAGACCTCTCGGCCCTGAGGATCGATGAGCGCGCGCGGCGCGGGCCGCCGCGCGGCGGCCGGCGTGTGATCGTCATCGCGCTGATCCTTCTGGTCGCCGCGGCAGGTGCCGCGTTCGCGCTGCTGCACGAGCACGCGCCGGAGGTGCAAGTCACCGCGGTGAAAGCCGACAAGGGCGGGCGGCCGGCGCTACTCAACGCCAGCGGCTACGTGACCCCGCGGCGGCGCGCCACCGTCGCCGCCAAGATCACCGCGCGCGTGAACGAGATGCTGGCCGAGGAAGGCATGCGCGTGGAGTCGGGCCAGGTGCTCGCGCGGCTCGACGACTCCGACGCGAAGGTGCGCCTCAACGCGGCGATCGCCGACCGCGACGCCATGGCGGCCACCGTCGGCGACCTGCGCGTCAACCTCGGCAACGCCGAGCGCGAGCTCAAGCGCAACGACGACCTCTTCAGGCGCGGCCTCATCGCCGAGCAGCAGCTCGACACGATGCGCACGGCCGTCGAGAGCTACCGGGCGCGCATCGCGCTCGTGCGCGAGCAGATCGGCGCTTCGGAGGCAAAGATCAAGATGGCGCAGCAGGACATCGACAACTGCGTCGTGCGCGCGCCGTTCGACGGCATCGTGGTCTCGAAGGACGCGCAGCGCGGCGAGATGGTGTCGCCGGTGTCCGCGGGCGGCGGCTTCACCCGCACCGGCATCGCGACGCTCGTCGACATGACGTCGCTCGAGATCGAGGTCGACGTCAACGAGTCCTACATCGCGCGCGTCCGCGAGAAGCAGCCGGTGATCGCGGTGCTCGACGCGTACCCGGACTGGCAGATCCCCGCGAAGGTGCGCACGGTCATCCCCACGGCGGATCGTCAGAAGGCGACCGTGAAGGTGCGCGCCACGTTCGACAGGCTCGACCCGCGCATCCTGCCGGACATGGGCGTGAAGGTGACGTTCCTCGGCAACGAGCCGGCGAAGACCGCGGCCGGCCGCGTGCTCGTTCCACGCACCGCGATCCGCGACGATGGCGGCAAGCCCGCGGTGTTCGTCCACAAGGACGGGCGCGTCGAGCGGCGCGCCGTCGGACTCGGCGACGTGCGAGGCAACGATCAGGAGGTCACGGCCGGCCTGTCCGACGGCGAGGAGATCGTGGTCGCCGGCGCGAAGGACCTGCGCGACGGCCGGCGCGTGACGCTCAAGAAATGAAGGCGGCGGCCGCGTGAGCCTGATCGAGGTCCGCAACCTCGGAAAGATCTATCAGCGCGGCAGCGAAGAGATCCACGTGCTGCGCGACCTCAATTTGGACGTCGACGCCGGCGAGTTCGTCGCGTTCATGGGCCCGAGCGGCTCGGGCAAGACCACGCTCCTGAACCTGCTCGGCGGCCTCGACCTGCCGAGCGAGGGACGCATCACGGTCGCCGGCGACGAGATCACCCGCATGTCGGGCAGCCGCCTCACGGCGTGGCGCGCGCGCCACGTCGGCTTCGTCTTCCAGATGTACAACCTCATCCCGGTGCTGACCGCGTTCCAGAACGTCGAGCTGCCGCTGCTGCTCACGTCGCTCTCGAAGTCCGAGCGGCGCCGTCACGTCGAAGCCGCGCTGACCATCGTCGGTCTCGAGGAGCGAATGCACCACTACCCCCGGCAGCTCTCCGGCGGCCAGGAGCAGCGCGTCGGCATCGCGCGCGCGATCGTCGCGGATCCGACGTTCCTCCTGTGCGACGAGCCCACGGGCGACCTCGATCGCAAGAGTGCCGACGAGGTCCTCGAGCTGCTCGACCAGCTCGTCCGCGAGTACGGCAAGACGGTGCTGATAATCACGCACGATCCGCTCGCCGCCCAGCGCGCGGCGAGCGTGCGGCACCTCGAGAAGGGCGCCCTCGTCGAGGAATGAAGTACCGCCACCTCATCCTGCGCAATCTCGTGCGCAAGAAGACGCGCACGGCGCTCACGATCGGCTCGTTCGCGGTCGCGCTCTTCCTCTTCGGCCTGCTCAACGTGCTCCACGACGCGTTCGCGCAGGGCATGGAGGTGGCGGGCGCCGACCGGCTCGTCGTGGTCAACCGCGTGTCGATCATCCAGCCGCTGCCGTTCTCGTATCGCGACCGGCTCCTCCGGGTGCCCGGCGTGACGCACGTGACGTTCGCCAACTGGTTCGGCGGCGTCTACCAGGACGAGAAGAACTTCTTCGCGCAGTTTGCGATCGACCGCGAGGGCTACCGCCAGATGTTCCCGGAGTACCTGATCGACGACGGGCAGTGGCGCGCGTTCCTCGGCGACAAGGAGGCCGCGATCGCCGGCGAAGCGCTCGCCGAGAAGTTCAAGTGGAAGATCGGCGACCGCATCCCGATCCGCGGGACGATCTATCAGGGCACGTGGGAGTTCAACCTGCGCGGGATCTACCGCGGGCAGCGCGCGCAGGACGACGTCAACCAGTTCTGGCTGCGCTGGGACTATCTCGACGAGCGCACGCAGATCGGCAAGAGCCGCGTCGGCTGGTACACCCTGCGCATCGCGAGCCCGGACGACGCCACGCGCGTCGCGAAGGCGATCGACGACGGGTTCGCGAACTCGCCGTACGAGACCAAGACCGACACGGAGAAGGCGTTCGCCGCGTCGTTCGTGAAGCAGATGGGCAACATCCAGCTCCTGATGCTGACCGTGGGCAGCGTCGTGTTCTTCACGCTGCTGCTCGTCACCGGCAACACGATGGCGATCGCGGTGCGCGAGCGCACGCGCGAGCTCGCGGTGCTGAAGGCCGTCGGCTTCACCGACACGTTCGTGCTCGTCATGGTGATCGCGGAGACGATGATCGTCGCGGCCCTCGGCGGCGGGCTCGGCCTCGGGCTCGCGAAGCTGCTCACGCTCCGCGGCGATCCGACCGGCGGGCTCCTGCCCTACTTCCAGCTCGGGGCGGACGCGGTCGCGCTCGGCCTCGCGCTCGCGCTGGCCGTCGGGCTGATCGCGGGATTCCTCCCCGCGCTCGCGGCGGCGCGTCTGCGCGTCGTCGAAGCCTTGCGACGGGTCTGACGTGGCGATCCCGCTCGTCTACAACGTGAAGTCGCTGCGCGCGCGGTGGACCTCGACCGTCGTCGCGGTCGTCGGCATCGCGGGGACGGTCAGCGTGTTCGTGGCCATGCTCTCGCTCGCGCGCGGCTTCGAGGCCACGCTCGTCGCGTCCGGCTCGCCGCGCAACGCGATCGTCCGCCGCGCCGGCGCGACGTCGGAGATGGACAGCGGGATCAACGTCGATCACATCCGGATCATCGAGGACGCGCCGGGCGTCGCGCGCGGCGCCGGCGTCGGCCCGCTCGTGAGCCCGGAAGTCGTCGTGGTCGCCGCGTTTCCACTCAAGGGACGTGGTACCGACGGCAACGCGCAGGTGCGCGGCGTCTCGCCGAAGGTGCTCGACGTGCGACCCAGCGTGAAGCTGGCTGCCGGGCGCATGTTCGGCGCCGGACTCTCGGAGCTCGTGGTCGGCAAGAACGTCGCCGCGGCGTACGACGGGCTGGAGCTCGGCGACACCGTGCGCTTCGGCGGCGGCACGTGGAGGGTCGTCGGCGTCGTCGACGCGGGCGGCACCGCGTTCGACTCCGAGCTGTGGTGCGACGCGGCCGTGCTCAAGCAAGTCTTCCAGCGTCCCCCGCAGCTCTTCCAGTCGGTGACGGTGCGACTGACGGCGCCCGAGGCGCTGACGACGTTCAAGGACGCGCTGACGAGCGATCCGCGGCTCACCGTCCAGGTCGACCGCGAGGTCGACTACTACACCAAGCAGTCGCGCCAGCTCACCACGCTGATCACCGTGATCGGGAGTATCGTGGCCGTCGTGATGGGCATCGGCGCCGTCTTCGGCGCGCTGAACACGATGTACTCCGCGGTCGCCGAGCGCGGCCGCGAGATCGCCACCATGCGCGCGATCGGCTTCGGCTCCGCGAGCGTGGTGACCTCGTTCGTGATCGAGTCGCTGTGCATCGCGCTGATCGGCGGGCTGCTCGGCTGCGCGGTCGTGCTGCCGCTCAACGGCGTGACGACGGGCACGATGAACTGGCAGACGTTCTCGCACCTCGCGTTCGCGTTCCGCGTCACGCCGCTCCTGCTCGCGTGGGGCCTCGGCTTCGCGCTGGTGATGGGGCTGGTGGGCGGCGTGCCGCCGGCGATCCGCGCCGCGCGCGCCCGCATCGCGGTCGCGCTCCGCGAGCTCTGAATCGACACCACACCGAAATCGGGAGACCATCATGGCCAAGCGGAAAGTCGTGCTGACGGGCGCCGCGGGATACGTCGGGCAGCGCATGTTCGCCGCGCTGAGCGAGCGCTGGGATCTGGTGCCGATCGACGTGAGCCCCACCACCCGCGACGGGAAGCCGGTGCCCGGCCTGCACGTCGTCGACCTCACCGAGCGCAATCGCGACAAGTACCGTGCGCTGTTCCGCGGCGCGGATGCAGTGATCCACCTCGGCTACGTGCGCGCGCCGGGCATGGACGCGAACACGTGGCAGAACAACAGCGACGCGAAGTTCTGGGCGGAGCACGACAACGTCGCGCTCGCCTACAACGTCTATCGCGTCGCGCTCGAGGAAGGCGTGCGGCGTGTCGTCGTCGCCAGCTCGAACCACGCGTCCGACTACTACGAGCGCCTCGTGTGGGCGGAGCAGCTCGACATGGTGACGCCGGAGATGCCGCCGCGCTCGGACAACTGGTACGGCTGGGCGAAGGCCGCGTACGAGCTGCTCGGCTTCGTCTTCGCGACCGGCAAGGTCGACGGCAAGAAGCTCGAGGTCGTGCAGTGGCGCATCGGCGGCCCGCGCGACGACGACATCGACCACGTGAAGCCCGGCGACATCAAGGTGATGCACCGCGCGCTCGGCGCGTATCTCTCGGCGCGCGATCAGACGCAGCAGGCGATCCGCATGGTCGAGGTCGACGACATCGCCGACGAGCACGGGATCCCGTTCCTGATCGTCTACGGGATCAGCGGCAACACGCACCGCTTCTGGAGCCTCGCGAGCTCGCGGAAGATCGGCTACGCGCCGGAGGACGACAGTCAGGTCAACTTCGCGGACAAGATCGCCGCGATCGCGCGCGCCGCGGGGAAAGGCTAGCAGGCGGGGGAACAACGGCGCCGGGGGTGACGCGCCCCGGGGTGCGACGCTCGAAGGCTCCGCCACAGAGGGAGCTTCGCTCCCTCTTGTCTCCGCACTCGCTCTGCACCCCGGGGCGCGTCACCCCCGGCGCCGTTGTTCCCCCGCCTGCTGGCCCGCCATTTCAGGCTGACGCTCGAGCCACAGCACCGGCGACGCGAGGATCACCGCTGCCTGCGCGGCGAACCCGAGCGCCGCGACGATGAGACACGCCTCGACACCGTAGAGCCCGCCGACCGTCGCGCCGATGAGCGCGCCGACGGGGCGCGCGCCATACGCGGTGATGTCGATCGCGGACACGCGGCCGAGCAGCTCGGCCGGCGTCACGATCTGGCGCAGCGTGCCGGTCGTGATCACCCACACGATCGGCCCCGCGCCGATGAGGAAAAAGCTCGCGCCCGCGAGCAGCGCGGACGGCATCCAGAGCGTGAGCACCATGACCACCGCGGCCACGACGCCGGTGACGGGGCCGAGCGCGATCACTCGTCCGAACGGCAGCGCGCGCACGAGACGCGGCGTGACGAGCGCGCCGACGATCATGCCGACGCCGTACGCCGCGAGCGTCGCGCCGACGGCGGCGGCGGAGAGGCCGAGCCGGTGGACGGCGTACGGGACGTACACCGCCTGCAGCACGAAGAACGCCATCCCGAACACGATCTTCGTCACGAGCACCGGCCGCAGCAGACGGTGACGGAAGACGAAACGTGCGCCGTCGCGCAGCTCGTCGATCGGATGGCGCGGCGGGAGCTGCGCGCGCACGGGCTCGCGCAGCCCGGCGAGCAGGACGACCGCGCACGTCGAGAGCGCCGCGGCGACGCCGAACGCGGGCGCGCCGCCGATCCAGCCGACGAGCGCGCCGCCGAGCGCCGGCCCCGCGACGAACGCCACCGTGCGCGCGAGCTCGAGGCGCCCGTTCGCGGCCGCGAGCGCCGTGCGCGGGACGAGCGCCGGCACGAGCGCCGGCGCCGCGACGCTGTAGGCCACGGTGCCGCACGCGCCGATGAATCCGAGGATCGCGAGCAGCGGCAGCGTGAGCCCGCCGAGGGACCCGAGCGCGACGACGCTCACGAGCGCGAGCACGCGCAGCGCCTCGGCGGCGGTCATGAGCCCGCAGCGCGATGTCCGATCGGCGACGATACCCGTGGGGATCGCGAAGAGGAGAAACGGCAGCGTCTGCGCGGTCTGCAAGGCACCGGTGGCGCCGGCGCCCGCGCCGAACGCGAGGACCGCGATGATCGGCGTCGCAGCCAACCCGACCTGCTCGGCGGATTGCGCGGCGAGATTCGACCACGCGAGGCGATTGAACGTCTGCGGCAGGGCCATGTCCTTCCCTCCGCAGGGGTGTACGCGCAACGACCACAAAAGGGTGGAACGCGATTTCCCGGTAGAATCGCCGCATGACCACCGCGCTGATCGAGGCTCTCGCGCGCGCCCCCGAGATCGTCATCCCGCTCGTGCGGCAGGCGCATCCGGACGTCGTCAGGCAGCGTCCCGCCCCCGGTGAGTGGTCGATCCACGAGAATGCCTGCCACCTCGCCGAGGTCCATCCGCTGTTCTTCCGCCGGCTCGACCTGATGCTTGCGCAAGACGATCCCGAGATCCGCTCCTACGATCCCGGCCGCGACGATCCCGACGATGCGCTGCTGAAGCTCGATCTCGAGGACTCGCTGCGGCGCTTCGCGGACGACCGCGCGCGGCTGGTCGCGCGTCTGCGGTCGCTGACCCCGGCGCAGTGGCATCGCACCGCGCGTCACGAGGAGTACAACGCGTACTCGATCTTCGTCATGCTCCGGCACCTCGCGCTGCACGATTTCGATCACGCCTACCGCATCGAGGCGCTGGTGCTCCGCAAGGACTGGCCGGCGCCGCGCGCCGGGGCGGTGACACGATGAACGGCCTGCGCGCGGTCGATCGGCTCGAGGTGCTCGTCCTCGTCGACAACGCGACCGACAGCCTGTCGACGACGCCGAAGTACGTCGTCCAGGAATGGGCGGGGTTGCTCGCGGCCGGCCGGCTCCCGACGCTCGCGGGCAGCGCGATCTGCCACGCGCACCACGGCCTTTCGCTGCTGATCACCGCGCACGCCGGCAACGAGCGGCGCACCGTGCTGCTCGACGCGGGCCCTGAATCCGCGACGCTGCTCCACAACGCCGCGATCCTCGGTGTCGATTTCGGCGCCGTCGACGCGGTCGTCCTGTCGCACGGCCACTGGGATCACGGCGGCGGCCTGCTCACCGCCGTGCAGGCCATCGCCGAGCGGCGGCGCGGCGTCGGCTGCTACCTGCACCCGGGCATGTTCGCCCAGCGCGCGAGCCGCCGGCCCGACGGTACCATGTTCATCAACGAGCGCCTGCCGAATCCGGAGGATCTCGCGAAGGCGGGCGCGGACGTCGTCGTCACGCGCGAGCCGCACCTGATCGCCGACGGCACGTTCTGGGTGAGCGGCGAGATCCCGCGCCTGACGCCGTACGAGGAGGGCGTGCCCGGCCACGTGCGGCAGTCCGCCGACGGGACATCGTGGGAGCCCGATCCGTTGATCATGGACGAGCGCTTCGTCGCGGTGCACGTGAAGGACAAGGGCGTGATGGTCTTCTCGTCGTGCTCGCACGCGGGCATCGTCAACGTGCTGATCCACGCGCGCGACGCCGCCTCCGCGCCGCTCTTCGGCGCGATGGGCGGCCTCCATCTCTCCGGCGTCACCGAGAAGGTCATTCCGGACACCGTGCGCGACCTGAAGCGCTTCGGCTTGAAGGTCTTCGCGCCGGGCCACTGCACCGGCTGGCGCGCGCTCGTCGCGATGGCGCGCGAGTTCGGCGACGAGCTCGCGCCGTCCGCCGTCGGCAAGCGCTACCTGCTGTGACACGCGCGTTTGCCGGCGCGGGCGCGTAGTACACTCCGGCCCGTGAAGGAGCCCACGCCCATGGCCGAGATCCCCAGGCTGAGCGGCGACATCCGGCATCTGATCCCCAAGCTCGGGCTCCGGAACTACTGGTATCCGGCCGTCCGCGCGAGCAAGGTGAGCGCGCGGAAGCCGATGAAGCTCGCGCTGCTCGGCGAGGAGCTGTGCCTTTTCCGTGGCACCACGGGTGACGTCGCGGCCGTCCAGGACATCTGCCCGCACCGCGGCGCGCGGCTCTCCGAGGGCGATTGCCACTACCGCGGCACGGTCGCGTGCCCCTATCACGGCTGGGTCTTCGACGAGAGCGGCAAGAACGTCGCCGTGCTCTCCGAAGGTCCGGACTCCGGCGTCTGCGGCAAGCCCGGCACCGAGGCGCGCATCCATCCGACGCGCACGCTCAAGGGCGTCGTGTTCGTGTGGATGGGCGAGGGCGATCCCGCGCCGATCGAGGAGGACGTGCCCGAGGAGTTCTTCGACCCGGACGCGGTCGTGCTCACCGGCGAGGTGACGTGGCGCTGCAACTGGGAAGTCGCGCTCGAGAACTCGATGGACTCGCACGTGAACTACGTGCATCGCAACGCGCTGGTCGTCATGCGCAGCGGGTTCATCGCGCGCGGCGCCCAGGGCGAGCACCCGATCTTCGTCGGCAACGGCTTCGGCGGCGACGTCGCCGAGAGCAACTACTTCAGGAAGAGCCCGCGCCAGGACCTCTATCCGAACGGGTGGAAGTGGCCGAAGACCGACTACCGCCGCTTCTGGACGTGGCTCACGAAGCCGCTCGCCGAGCGCGCGCGCCGCCACATTCCACCGCCGCGCTCGGCGCGCTGGTGCGGCGGCCATCACCTGCCCGGCATGTTCCGCACGGAGTTCGCGTGGGACTTCTACACGCGCATGTGCGTGCCGGTGGAAGAGAACGTCACGCGCGTCTGGTACTACCACTACCTGAAGCCGAAGACGGCGCTGGGGCGCGCGTGGCAGGCGCTCGTCTACTACGCGCTGCACCGCTGGGTCATCGAGTACAACTTCTCGCGCCAGGACGAGACGGTGATGCTGAACCAGCGCTACGACACGCCCGAGAAGCTCTCGGGCACGGACGCCGAAGTGATCCAGTGGCGCAAGCTCGTCGTGACCCGGCACTACGGCGGGCGCGACGCGCCGTTCGAATACAAGAATCCCAACGGGTGGGCGCCGGACGAGGTCCCGCTCGAGCGCGTTTCCGTCCGCTACCTGCAGGAAAAAGGCAAAGCGCGGTAGAGGAGACAGTCATGGCCCAGACGCCGGTCGCTCTCGATCACGTCAACGTCTTCGTCCGCAACGTGCAGCACTCGTACGAGTGGTACCAGGAACTGTTCCAGTTCCACACGCAGGACACGATGACGCACCCGGGCACCGACAAGCTGCGCGCGGTCTTCCTCTCCTGCCAGAAGGATCACGCACACGACCTCGCGCTGTTCGACGTGGGCGAGGACGCGCCCGCGCAGCAGAAGAGGCAGGTCGGGCTCAACCACATGGCGTGGCGCATGGCGAGCCTCGACGATCTCGCCGAGATGTACGAGCGCCTGAAGAAGCTGGACGTGCCGCACACCGTGCGGGATCACATGATCTCGATCGGCATCTACTTCGATGACCCCGACGGCAACGGCCTCGAGGCGTACTACGAGCTGCCGAAGAGCGAGTGGGGCCGCGAGCGTCCGTTCTCCGACCCGAGCGGCAAGGGGCGTTTCCCCGGCCCGTGGGACGAGGTCATCAACCGCTGAGCACGTACGACGTCGCGGTCGTCGGGCTCGGCATCGTCGGCGCGTGCACCGCGCACGCCGCCTCGCGCGGCGGCGCGCGCGTCATCGCGCTCGATGCCGGCGCGCCGGGCGCGGGCACGAGCGGCACGTCCTTCGCGTGGCTGAACTCGTGCAAGAAGGAGCCGGAGCACTATCACCGCCTGAACGCCGAGGGCATGGCCGCGCATCGCGAGCTTGCGCGTGAGCTCGGGCCCGAGGGCGGCCACCACGAGGGCGGATCGCTCGAGTGGGCGGACGGCGGTGACGACGAGCGGGAGCTGCGCGCACGCGTCGCGCGGCTCGCGAGCCGCGGCTACGCGGCCGAGCTCATCTCACGCGACCGCGCGCTCGCGCTCGAGCGCGGGCTCGCGATTCCCCGTCACGTCCGCGACGTCGCGTTCTTCGCCGGCGAGGCATGGCTCGACGTGCCGAGCTTGATCCGCACCGTGCTCCACGCTTCCGCCGAGAAGGGCGCCGACATTCGTCCGAACACGGCCGTACGCGAGTTCCACGTCGAGCGCGGACGCGTCGCGGCGCTCGGCGTCGGGGGCGGCGAGATCCGCGCGTCGTCGGTCGTGTTCTGCGTCGGGCCGGGAACGCGCGGCTTCCTGGCTGCGCTGGGCACGACCGTGCCGGTCGATCGCGTGTTCGGCCAGCTCACGATCACGTCGCGGCCCAGCGTGCCGCTCGAGCGCGTGGTGCATGCGCCCGGCGTCCACCTTCGCCCGGACGCCGGCGGCGGGCTCATGCTCGGCACCGACGATCTGAACGCGGGCGTCGTCGAGGCGGCGTCCGAGACCGAGCGCGCCGAGATCGCCGAGACCATGCGCGAGCGCGCGACCCGCGTGTTCCCGGCCGCCGGCGAGGTGAAGGTCGTCGAGTACCGCGTCGGCGTGCGGCCCATGCCCGCCGACAAGCACACGATCGCGGGCCGGCTGCGCGGCTTCGAGAACGCGTGGGTGATCGCGACCCACAGCGGCGTCACGCTCGGCCCGCTGCTCGGCCGCCTGATCGCCGACGAGATCGCGCACGAGACGCCGAGCCCGATGCTGGCGCCGTTCCGCCCCGACCGCTTCGCCTAGCGCAGGATCTTTCGCGCCTTCGCGGCGTTGCCCACCGTGAACACGACGGAGGCGCCGCGCCCGGCCGTCGTCGCGTAGGCCCCCTTGATGTTGACGCGCGCCTTGCCGAGCTTGCCGGCGACGCGCGCGAGCGCGCCGGGCTTGTTGCGCATCCGCACGATGAACGCGGGCTCCTCGCTCACGCGATACTTCGCGCGCTTCAGCGCGCGCTTCGCCTTCCCCGCGTCGTTCACGATCACGCGGATCTTGCCGCGCCCGCTGACCGCCTCCGCGGACAGGCTGAGGATGTTCACGCGCGCCTCGGCGAGCGTGCGCGCGAGCTGCGCGAGGACTCCCGGCTTCGACGCGAGGCTGATCGTGAGCTGCGTCGCTCTGGCCATCCCATCCCCTCCTGTGGGCAAGTCGAGTCGCGGGTATGCTACGCCGAAGCGACACGGAGGGCCGAGCAATGAGTGACACCAACGGCGCGACCAGCGGCGTGACCCGGATGGCCGAGAGCACGACCCAGGAGGCGTACGGCGCCTCGCGGATCGGGCCATTCGACTATTGCCCGGCCGCCGGGGTCCCGTCATGAAGCTCGCTGGCAAGGTGGCGATCGTCACCGGCACGAGCCCGAACATCGGCGGCGGGATCGCGGGCGGGCTCGCGGACGAGGGCGCGAAGGTCGTGTGCGCCGACGTGGTCGCGGACAACGCGGAGCAGTGCGCGGCGTGGATTCGCAAGCGCGGCGGCGATGCGCTCGCGGTCGTCACCGACACCACCGACGAAGCGCAAGCCGCCGCGCTGGTCGCGCGCGCGTGTGACGCGTACGGCGGCGTCGACGTGCTCGTCAACAACGCCGGCATCCTCGGCGGCCAGAGCGTGCTCGACATGCCGCTCGACCGCTGGAACCGTCAGATCGGCGTCAACCTCACCGGCACGTTCCTCTGCACCAAGCACGTCGCGCGCTCGATGGTCGAGCAGGGACGGCGCGGCAGCATCATCGTGATCGTGTCGACGGCAGGCCATCAGGGACAGCCGGGCAACATCGGCTACTGCACGAGCAAGAGCGGGCTCCTGAACTTCACCCGCGCCGCCGCGATGGATCTCGCGAAGCACGGGATTCGCGTGAACAGCCTCACGCCGACGGCGACGGACGTCGAGGAGAGCTTCGATCGCGCGGTCGAGTGGGGCCGTCCGCGCCCCGAGCCGCGCGGCCGCCTGCTCGATTTCGCCGCGATGATTCCGGCCGGCACGCTGCCGAGCCCGCGCCACTACGCGCGCGCGGCGGTCTTCCTCGCCTCCGACGACGCGGAGATGATCACGGGCTTCGATCTCCGCGTCGACGCCGGCGCGATCGCGAAGTACTGGCCGTGGACGCCGCGCGCGTGAACCGCATCCGCGCGAACGGGATCGACTTCGCCTATCTCGAGGAGGGCCAGGGGCCGCTCGTCGTGCTCCTGCACGGCTTTCCCGACACGGCGCATTCGTGGAGTCACCAGATGCCCGCGCTCGCGGCCGCGGGCTATCGCGCTGTCGCGCCCTACCTGCGCGGCTATCCGCCGAGTGAGATCCCGCGCGACGGCTTCTACGACAGGGGCACGCTCGTGGCCGACGTCGCCGCGCTCATCAGGGCGCTCGGCGGCGGCGCCCCGGCGCATCTGGTCGGCCAGGACTGGGGCGCGTCGATCACCTACGGCGTGCTCGCGGCCGTCCCTGAAATCGTCCGTCGCGCGGTGGTCATGGCGGTGCCACATCCCGCGAAGACGGCCACGAGTCTGCTCGACGCGCGGCAGGTCCACCGGTCGTTTCACTGGTGGTTCTTCCAGCTGCCGAATCTCCCCGAGAGAGCGCTGGCCGCGAACGACTTCGCGTTCATCGACTACCTCTGGGAGTACTGGTCCGCACCGGGCTACCGGGATGCGGAGCACATCGCCGACATCAAGCGCATGCTCGCGGAGCCCGGCGTGCTCACTGCCACGCTCGCGTATTACCGGGCGCTCTTCGACCCGCGCGGAAGTGACCCGCGCTGGGAGGATCTGCGACAGTCGATGAACCGGCCGATTGCCGTCCCCACGCTCGCGCTGTGCGGCGGCGACGACATGCGGGCCGAGCTGATGACCGATCAGGCGCAATACTTCTCGGGCGAGTATCGCTTCGAGCTCGTCGCCGGCGCCGGACACTTCCTTCACCGCGAGAAGCCGGCCGAGGTCACCCGGCTCGTCCTCGACTGGCTGGGGAAGGCGTAGCCGATGCGTCTCGCGCGGATGATCCAGGCGGTCGACGCGCACGCGGCCGGCGAGCCCGGGCGCGTGATCGTCGGCGGCGTGCTCGACGTGCCCGGCGCGACCGTGCTGGAGAAAGCGCTCCACCTCGAGAAGCACGGAGACGCGCTGCGCCGGTGCATGCTCCGCGAGCCTCGCGGATATCCGGCGGCGAACTGCAACCTCGTCGTGCCGCCCACGCATCCGGACGCCGACGCGGGTTTCGTGATCATGGAGCACGTCGAATACCCCGGCATGTCGGGCACCAACACGATCTGCACGGTGACCGTGCTGCTCGAGACCGGCATGATCCCGATGCGCGAGCCCGTGACCGAGCTGACGCTCGAAGCGCCGGCCGGCCTCATTCGCGTGCGCGCGGAGTGCGACGGCGGCAAGGTGAAGAGCGTCACGTTCCGGAACGTTCCCGCGTTCGCTGTCCATCTCGACCGCAAGATCGAGGTGCCGCAGCTCGGCACCGTGACGGTGGACGTCGCGTGGGGCGGGATGTTCTACGCGATCGCGGATGCGCGCGCGCTCGGGTTGAAGCTGACGCCGGACGAGGGCCGTGACATCGTGCGCGTCACCGAGATGATCAAGGCCGCCGCGCGCGAGCAGCTTCCGGTCACGCATCCCGAGCATCCGGAGTTCACCGGGCCGACGATCGCGCAGCTCTCCGGTCCGCCGTCGCGCGCCGACGCGGACATGAAGAACGTGGTGACGGTGTCCACGGGAACGCTCGACTGGAACAAGCCGTCGACGTGGACGGGCGTGATCGATCGCTCGCCGTGCGGCACCGGCACCTGCGCGCGCATGGCGACGCTCCACGCGCGCGGCCGCCTCCGGCTCGACCAGGACTTCCGGCACGAAGGCATCCTCGGCACGATCTTCACCGGACGGCTCGTCGAGGAGACGACCGTCGGCCCCTATCGCGCGGTCGTGCCGACGCTGAGCGGCCAGGGCTGGATCACGGGCTTCGCGAGCTACGTGATCGATCCGACCGACCCGTTCCCCGAGGGGTTCACGATCGGAGACATCTGGTAATGGCCTGGGACGCCGAGCTCCAGGCGGCGGTGGACGCCGCGCGCGCCGGTGCCGACGCCGCCCTGCCGCTCTTTCGCAAACAGCTCCGCGCGAGCTGGAAGCAGGACAACTCGCCGGTCACCGACGCGGATCGTGCCGCCGACGCCGCGATCACGACGTGCCTGCGCGCGGCGTTTCCCGACGACGCGATCCTCACCGAGGAGTCCGGCGAGCTTCCCGGCCGCAACAACCGCCGCTGGATCGTCGACCCCATCGACGGCACCCGCGACTTCCTGCGCGGCATGTCGCACTGGGCGAACCTCATCGCGCTCGAGGCGGACGGCGACGTCGTGGTGGGCGTGCTGCACCTCCCTGCCACGAAGAAGCTGTACGCCGCCGGGCGCGGGCTCGGCGCGTGGCGCGACGGCCAGCGGTTGAAGGTCGACGACACCACCGCGCTGTCGCGCTCGCTCCTCGCGTTCGGCGAGATCACGTGCGTCCTGGACGCGATCGGCGCGGACGGCCTCGGCCGGCTCACGCGCGCGGTCGGATCGTCGCGCAGCTTCGGCGCCCCGTACGGCGCGGCGCTGCTGCTCGACGGGCTCGCGCAGGTGTGGACGGAAGGTGACGTCTCGCTGTGGGACATCGCGCCGTTTCCCGTGCTCCTCGAAGAGGCGGGCGCGCGCTTCACGGACCTGAAAGGCACGCGCACGTGGCCGGCGCGCTCCGGACTCGCGGCGGCGCCGGCGCTCCACGACGCGGCGCTCGCGCTCGTGCGCGAAAGGATTTCGACATGAAGATCGGTGTCCAGATCGGCCAGGTCGTCGCGCAGGGCTACGACCTCCAGAAGCAGTGGGCGGAGCAGCTCGAGCACTTCCGCGCGTGCCGCGACGCCGGCTTCCACTTCGTGTCGTGGGGCCATCACTGGCTGATCCACCCCTTCCAGCACTTCCAGCCGATCCCGGTGCTCGCGCGCTTCGCGGCGGAGTCCGGCGACATGGACCTCGTGACCGGCGTGCTGCTGACGCCGCTCCTGAATCCCGTGCAGGTCGCCGAGGACATCGCGACGCTCGATCACATCGCGCGCGGGCGCGTGGTCTTCGGCATCGGCCTCGGCTACCGGCACGAGGAGTTCGAGGCGGCGGGATCGAAGATGGCCGAGCGCGTGCCTCGCTTCGAGGAAGGCCTCGCGCTGATGAAGCGGCTCTGGACCGACGACGAGGTGACGCACCACGGGCGCTTCTATCGCGTGACCGGCGCGCGGCCGACCGCGCGGCCGTATCAGCAGCCGTATCCGCGGATCTGGGTCGCCGGCATGACCGAGCCCGCGATCCGGCGCGCGGGCCGCCTCGGCCATCCGTTCTACGCGATCGGCACATTGACCGCCGATCAGCTTCGCGACGCGTTCGCGCTGTGGCGCGCCGCGCTCGCGGAAGCGAAGCATCCCGTGCCGTCGGAGATCCCGGTGCACCGCGAGTTCTTCGTCGCGCGCACGCGCGAGGAGGCGCGCGCGAAGGCGCGGCCCGCCGTCGAGGCGAAGTACAAGGGCTACGCGGGCCACGGCCTGCCCGGCGTAGGCGCGTCGTTCACCGACGCGATCGAGCGGCTGATGGACGACCCGTTCGTCGTCGGCTCGCCGGACGAGTGTCTCGAAAAGCTGACGCGGCTGCACACGCTCGGCGCCACGCACGTGGCGTTGCGGCTCTTCTGGCCGGGCATGAGTCAGGCCGAGGCGCTCGGGATGATCGAGCTCGTCGCGACGAAGCTGCTGCCGACGCTGCAGAAGCTCTGACGTAGACTGTGGCGCGATGATCGAGCTCGACGCCCTCACGCTCACGCGCGAGATTCGCGCGAAACGCATCTCGCCGGTCGAGGTCGTCGAGACCGTGCTCCGCCGGATCGAAGCGCTCCAGCCCACCGTCAACGCGTTCATCACGGTCACCGCGGACGAGGCGCGCGAGCAGGCGCGGCGCGCGGAAGCAGCGGTGACGCGCGGCTTCGAGATGGGCCCGCTCCACGGCGTCCCCTTCTCCGTGAAGGACCTGCTGTTCACGAAGGGCACGCGCACGACGATGGGCTCGCACATCTTCGCGGACCAGGTGCCCACGGAGGACGCGGTCGCGGTGCGCCGGATGCGCGTCGCCGGCGCGATCCTGATCGGCAAGACGACCACGCCCGAGTTCGGCCACAAGCCGCTCACCGACAGCCCCCTGTTCGGCGTCACGCGCAACCCGTGGAACCTCGAGCGGACGCCCGGCGGATCGTCGGGCGGCGCGGCGGCGGCGGTCGCGACAGGTCAGGGGCCGCTCGCGCTCGGGACCGACGGCGGCGGCTCCGTGCGGATTCCAGCCTCGTGCTGCGGCATCGTCGGCCTGAAGCCGACCCTCGGCCGCGTCCCGCACACGCAGCAGGCCGACCTGTTCTCGAGCACCTCCTACATCGGGCCGATGGCGCGCACCGTCGCCGACACCGCCGCGTGCTTCGACGCGATCGTCGGCTTCGACGCGGGCGATCCGTACGCGCGCGTGGAGCCGGAAGTCGATCAGCGCGACGTCAAGGTGCGTGATCTGAAGATCGGGTGGATGCCGCGCGTCGGCAATCAGCGGGTCGATTCGGAGACGCTCGCCGCCAGCGAGGCTGCCGTGCGCCACCTCGAAGGCCAGGGAGCGCGCGTGGCGACGTTCGAGGACGACTTCGCGGCGTTCGAGCGCCTCTTCCTGATCTTCCTCCAGGCCGGGCTCGCGGCGCGCGTCGGGCCGCACATGGAGAAGTTCGGCGACCGCGTGGCGACGAGCCTTCGTGAAACCGTCGAGCGCGGCGCGCAGTGGACGGGCGCCGACTACGCGAACGCGCTCGCGCAGCGCACGACGATCTTCCGCCGGGTGGACGCGTTGTTTTCGCGCTTCGACTTCCTGATCTCGCCGACGATCTCGCGCCCGGCGCTCGACGCGGACCGCGACGCGTACGCGCCGATCACGATCGAGGGCGAGGAGGCGGGCTCGATCCGTCGCGCCTGGTATCCGTACCTGTGGCCCTTCAATCTCTCAGGGCACCCCGCGATCTCGCTGCCGTGCGGATGGTCGTCGGACGGGCTGCCCATCGGGCTCCAGATCGTCGGGCCCTGGCATTCCGACCGGCGCGTGCTCGCGCTCGCCGCGCACCTCGAGCGCGAGCGTCCGTGCGCGCGTCCGATGCCGCTCTAGCGCTCTTCGGAGGAGACGATGCCGCTCAGCTCGAAAGGCTTCCCCGTCCTGCTCAGCTTCGACATCGACGCGGAGACCATGTGGACGGCGCGCGACCCGAAGAACGCCGAGCGCCCCATCCTCATGTCCCAGGGCGCCTACGGCTGGAAGGTCGGCATGCCGCGCATCCTCGAGCTTCTGGAGCGCTACGGCCTGAAGGTGACGTTCTTCGTGCCCGGGCTCGTGATGCAGCAGCGCCCCGCGATGGTCGACGCGATCCTCAAGCAGGGCCACGAGATCGCGCACCACTCGTGGTCGCACGCGTGGATCGTGAACCTCACGCCGGAGCAGGAGCGCGAGGAGATGGACAGGGGCATCGAGATCATCCAGCGGATGACCGGCCGCAGGCCCGCCGGCTATCGCTCGCCCGCGGCGGAGTTCAGCGCGCACACGCTCCGCATGCTGCACGAGTACGGTTTCGGATACTCGTCCAATTACTTCGACGACGACTCGCCGTACCTCCACCGCATCGACGGCACGCTCACCGACATCGTCGAGTTCCCGTTCGCGTGGGTGCTCGACGACGCGCCGTTCTTCCAGTACTCGATCACGCTGCCCGGCCGCACCATGCAGGCGCCGTCGGCGGTGTTCGAGGCGTGGCGCCGCGAGTTCGACGTGCTCTATCGCGAGGACCGCTACTTCTGCCTGGCGATGCACCCGCAGATCATCGGGCGCCCGTCGCGGATCTCGCTCCTCGAGGAGCTGATCAAGTACATCCTCGGGCACTCGCGCGTGTGGCTCGCGCGCTGTGACGAGGTCGCGGACGTGCTGCGTCCCGCGCTCCGGGCCGAGGCACGCGCGTAAGGCCGCCGGCGAAGCTCCTCAGCTCGCGAGCTTCGGGCGCTCGGCCTCGGGCTGGCGCGGCTGTCCCGCGACCTCGCCCGGGCACTCGGTCTCGCGGCCCCGCACCACGCGCCGGCCCTCGAGCTCTCCCCGCGTTTCCGTGACCACCGTGCGGCGTCCCTCCGGGTGTTGCCCCGCGTGAAAATAGATGACGACCCAGTCGTGCGTGCGGCGCAGGCGGTGGGCGAGCGCGGTGTTGGAGTGGAGCGCGGTGAATCGCCAGGGACCGCGCGTGGTGTGAAGGATCGGCAGGCGCGCCTTCCCACCGGGATTGAACTGTCGGGGCGTGATGCGCGGCAGCCGATCCCGCCGCTCCCGGTATTCGCGGTCGACGTCCAGCAGCGTCGCCACCGACGGCTCGGCGTCATCGCGCGCGTCGAAGAGGTCGCGCACGAAAGGATCGATCGCGGGGCCGTGCGCTGCACTTCGATTCATGCCGTTTTCCGGGGCAACCGCGATGCCAGCGCGCGGCGCATGGCAAGTGGATGATTCGCCGACGTTTGTTCCGATGCCCCGGCCGCGGCGCGCTCGCCGGCCGGGGCATCGGGGTCCCAGGTGTCGCGGGCGAGCGTCAGCCGGCGTCGAGCGCCGTGAACAGCACCACCACCGAACGCTCCTCGGCGCGGTAGGACGAGCCGGGCACCGACGGCGCGGTCTCCCACGGCACGACGTCGTTCGGCGAGTCGAGGCCGGTGTCGACCCACCGGCGCCACCGCCCCGTTCGATCCTTGCCGACCGGCGGCAGCTCGAAGTCGAGCGGCTCCCTGGTCCCATCGGCCGGACCCCGCCTGCTCAGCGGACGAACAGCTCGCCGACCACCTCGTGCGCGCCGGCCGCCGTGCGGCGCATGACCACGAACGCGCCCGGCGTCCGCAGCGCTTCCCAGATCGCGTCGCTCGCGTGGGCGGTCGCCGCCGCCAGGAAGACGACCAGCGCCGCGAGCGCGGATCTCACCGCCTGCCGTATGCGCCAGGTCGTCGAGGCAGGCGCCGACGGCATGACGGTGAGCTTCCCGGACAGGCTTCTCGCGTATCTCGCGAGCCGGCGCTGATCGCGGGGCGCCGGTCACACCATCCAGCGGCCGCCGTCGATCAGGATCGACTGGCCCGTGACGTAGCGCGCGTCGTCGCTCGCCAGGAACGCCACCACGCCCGCGACGTCCTCCGGCTCCGCGACATAGCCCATCGGGACCGAGGTACGGACCTTGTCGATCACTTCCTTCGGCAGCCGGTCGTGCGCGCGCGTGCGGATGGCGCCCGGGCACACGACGTTCACGTTCACCTGGAACGGCGCGAGCTCGCGCGCCAGCGAGCGCGTGAAGCCGACCACGCCCATCTTCGCCGCCGCGTAGTCGACGAAGCCGATGTCGCCGTAGAGCGCGGACTCGCTCGACATGTTGACGATGCGGCCGCTACGGCGTGCGCGCATCTCTTCCACGACCTCGCGCGTCGCGCGCATCGTCGCGAGCAGCGAGACCTCGACCACGAAGCGCCACGTCTCCTCTTGCGAGAGATAGAACTCGCTCGCCCGCTCGCGCGCGCTCTGGCCCACGTTGTTGAACAGCACGTCGACACGGCCGAACGCGCGCCGCACCTCGGCGAACGCCTCGTGCACGCGGGCAGCGTCCGTCCAGTCCGCCGTGATCGGCAGCACGCGCCGGCCGAGACCCTCGATCGCGCGGGCCACCTGATGCAGTGGATCGCCCTCGCGGTCGATCACGACCACGTCGGCGCCGTCCTGCGCGAAGCGGATCGCCGTCGCGCGCCCGATGCCGTTCGCCGCGCCGGAGACCAGCACGATCTTTCCCGTGAACCTCATGCGGCGCGGAGGCGGTCCCCGGGCGATCTAGTCGAACATCAGGACGGTGCGCGCGACCTCGCCGGCCTTCATCGCGCGGAACGCCTCGTTCACGTCCTCCAGCTTGCCGCGGCGAGAGACCATCTCGTCGAGCTTCAGGCGGCCCTGGCGGTAGAACTCGATGTAGCGCGGCATGTCGACCTTGAAGCGGTTGCTGCCCATGCTGCAGCCCTGGATGCGCTTCTCGCGAAGGAACATCGGGCCGTCGAGCTCGATCTTCTGGCCCACCGGGATCATCCCGATGATCGTCGCGGTGCCGCCGGGCTTGATGCAGTCGAAGCACTGCTCGGCCGCGATCTTGAGCCCGATCGCCTCGAACGAGTAGTCGACGCCGCCGCCCGTCATCGCGCGGATCTTCTTCACCGGGTCGTCGTCCTTCGCGTTGACGGTGTGCGTGGCGCCGAGCTCCGTCGCCTTCGCGAACTTCGACTCCACCGTGTCGACGGCAATGATCATGCGCGCGCCGGCGATGCGCGCGCCCTGGATGGCGGCGAGCCCGACGCCGCCCGCGCCGAACACGGCGACCGTCGATCCCGGCTCGACGCGCGCGGTGTTGAGCGCGGCGCCGACGCCCGTGGTGACGCCGCAGCCGATGAGCGCGGCCTGCGCGAACGGCATCTGGTCGTCCATCTTCACGAGCGCGTTCTCGTGCACCAGCATCTTCTCGGCGTACGCGGAGAGGTTCGCGAACTGGTTGACCGGCTGCCCGTTCCACGTGAGCTTGGGCGGCTCTTCCTTGAGGCGCGCGGGCCGCGACTGGCAGAGATGTGTCTTGCCCGTCAGACAGTAGTCGCACGTCCCGCAGAACACCGACAGGCACGCGATGACGTGATCGCCGGGCTTGAACTCGTACACCTGCGGGCCGACGGCCTCCACGATGCCCGCCGCCTCGTGACCGAGGATGGCCGGCGTGGGAAACGGATAGAAGCCGTCGACGAAGTGGAGATCGCTGTGGCAGACGCCCGAGGCGACCGTGCGCACGAGCACCTCGCGCTTGATCGGCTTGTCGATCTCGACGCTCTCGATCGTCAGCGGCTTGTGCGGCCCGTGGAAGATCGCGGCCTTCATCGCTTGCCCCCTTTCACCTCGATGCACGCGAGCTGCTCGATGATCAGCAGCGCGGCCGTGGTGTTCTGCTCCTCGAGCCCCGCGGCCATCGCCGCCTGCTGGTAGCGCTGCGCGACGTTCGCGAAGCTCACCGGCACGTGGAGCTCCTTGGCGATCGTGTTGAACGTCTCGAGGTCCTTGTTCATCAGCGAGACCTTGAAGCCCGGATCGAAGTTGCGCGGCACGATCGAGCGCGGAATGCCTTCGAGCGCCTTGCTCGCGCCGCTGCTCGCCTTGACGACCTCGTAGATCGTCATCGGATCGAGGCCCGCCTTCACGCCGAGGACCAGCCCCTCCATCATGGCGAGCGAGTTCACCGACGCCATCATGTTGTTGATCGCCTTGATCGTGTTGCCCGCGCCGACGGGGCCGACGTGGAAGATGTTCGGGCCCATCGGCTTCATCACGTGCTCGACCTTCTTGAGCGTCTCGGCGTCGCCGCCCACCATGATCGCGAGCGTGCCCGCCGCCGCGCCGGTGACGCCGCCGCTGACGGGCGCTTCGAGGAATCCGACGCCCTTCTTCTTCGCGACGGGCTCGATCTTGCGCGGCGTCGAGGGCAGCACGCTGCTGAGATCGATGAGGACCGTGCCTGCCTTCGCGCGCTCGACGAGGCCCCCGGGCTCGAGGTAGGCCTTCTCGACGTCGGGCGAGGCGGGCAGCGAGGTGAAGATCACCTCGGATCTTTCGACGGCATCCGCGGCCGACGCGGCGGCCTTGGCGCCGCCCTTGACGAGGTTCGCCATCGCCTTCTCGCTCAGGTCGAACACAGTCATCGGGAACCCGGCCTTCAGCACGTTCTCGGCCATGGGATTCCCCATGTTGCCGACGCCGATGAATCCTACGGCTACCGCCATTGGTCTACCCTCGTCGACTGGAATTGGGACTCGATTGATACCACGGGTCACCACTCCCCGCGAAATGGGCTACTCTCGCCCCTGCGTTCAAGGGGGTAGGCATGGCGGGCAAGGTCGGATTCATCGGGCTCGGGAACATGGGCGGGCCGATGGCGATGAACCTCGTGAAGGCGGGCTTCGCGCTCGTCGTGCACGACATCGACCCGGCGAAGGTCGCGCGGCTCACCGCGCGCGGCGCGACGAAGGCCGATTCCGCCGGCGCGGTCGCCGCCGCGGTGGAACGGACGATCATCATCGTGGAGACGACCGCGCAGGTGCAGGACGTCGTGAGCGGCATCGTCAAGACCGCGAAGCCCGGTCACATCGTCGTCAGCATGAGCACGATCGATCCGCTCGTCGCCCAGCGCCTCGGCGCCGAGCTGAAGGAGCGCGGGATCGCGATGCTGGATGCGCCGGTGAGCGGCGGCACCGAGCGCGCGGCGACCGGCGAGCTCTCGATCATCGCGGGCGGTGCCCCGGAGACGTACGCCGCGTGCGAGGACCTCTTCCGCGCGATGGGCAAGAACCTCTTCCACGTGGGCACGCTCGGGCAGGGCCTCGCGATGAAGCTCGTCAACAACATGCTGGGACAGATCAACATGGTGGCCATCGCCGAGGCGCTCGTGCTCGGCGTGAAGGCCGGGCTCGACCCGCAGACGATCTACGACGTGATCAGCGTCAGCACGGGCACGAGCCACACGTTCGAGCGCCGCGTGCCGAAGATCCTCAGGCGCGACTTCACGCCCGGCGGCACCGTCGACATCTCGTTCAAGGACCAGCAGCTCGAGACCGAGTACGCCAAGGCGCTCGGCGTCCCGCTCTTCCTGGCGAACGTCAGCCAGCAGGTCTACCAGATGGCCCGCGCCGCGGGCCTCAACAAAGAGGAAGGGTCCGCCGTCGTGAAGGTGCTCGAGCGCCTCGCCGGCGTGACCGTCGGAAAGGCGTAACAGAATGGCCACGTACGTCCTCGTGCACGGCGCGTATCAGGGTGGATGGATCTGGAAGCCGGTGGTGGAGCGGCTGCGCGCGGCGGGCCACACGGTGTACGCGCCGACGCTCGATGGCTGCGGCGAGCGTCACCATTCCGTGCGCGCCGGCATCACGGTCGAGACGCACGCGCGGGAAATCGCGCAGCTCCTGTTCTACGAAGACCTGCGCGACGTCGTGCTCGCGGGCACCAGCGCGGGCGGCATGGTGATCCTGAAGGCCGCCGAGCAGGCGCGCGACCGCATCGCGCGGCTGTCGTTCGTCGACGCGCTCGCGCTCTTGCCCGGCGAGCGCGTGGACGGGATCGTCAAGCGCCCCGCGCCCAATCGCGTCGGCGATCTCACGACCGGCCCCACGAAGGAAGACGCGGCGAACCGGATGTTCAAGGACCTGGAGCCGGCGCTGCGCGCGTGGGCGCTCGATCGCATCACGCCGCATCCGGTCGCCGCGCTCGAGGCGCCGATGCCGGCCACGACGTTCTGGGACCAGAAGTGGAAGGCGTCGGTCATCCGCTGCACGCAGGCGGCGAACCCGCCCGAGGCGCACCAGCGCCGCACGGCGGAGAAGCTCGGCGCGCCGTACGTGGAAATGAACACCGGCCACTACCCGATGCTCAGCGCGCCGGACGAGCTGACGAAACTGTTGCAGTGAGCGCGCCGGCGCTGCGCACGACCGCGATCCTGAAGACCGACATCGCGCGGTCGACGCCGCGGTTCCGCGCGCTCGCCGAGGCCGAGCTGACGAAGCTCATCGCCGACCATCGCGCGATGCTGACCCGAGTCGGCGCCGCGCACGGCGGCCACATCGTCAAGCCCGAGGGCGACGGCTACTGGCTCGCGTTCCCGAGCGTCACCGCGGCATCGCTCGCCGCGATGGCCATGCAGGAGGAGCTCCGGCTCGGCCAGTCGAACGTGGGCGGGGACCGGATCGCGATGCGCATCGTGATCACGCTCGGCGACGTTCTCCATCAGGAAGGCGCGCTCGTCGGCGACGCGGTGGTGCTGGCAGCGCGCATCGAAGCGGTCACGCCTCCGGACGAGATCTACGTGTCCGAGGCGGCCTGGCTCGCCATGAGCCGGGCCGAGATCCGCACCGCGCGCGTGGACAGCTTCGCGCTCAAGAGCTTCGCGGAGCCGGTCGCGGTGTATCGCATCGAGCAGACGCACCGCACGCACGTGATCGCGGATACGTACATCGTCGTCACCGACCTCAGGCGCTTCACGTCGTTCTCGGCGAGCGCGCCGACCACGCTCGTCGAGTCCGTCCTCGACGGGCTCCACGACGTGGCCGCCCGCGTCTGCGAGGAGTTCAACGGGGTCGTGCGCTTCAACGTCGGTGACGGGTATTGCCTGACGTTCAGCGAGGCCGTGTCCGCGATGGCGGGCGCGCGGAACATGCTGGCGCTCTGGGAGGCGTTCCTGGACAAGACGGGCGCGTCCTGTCTGCTTCACCTCGCGATCCACAAGGGCACGCTCTACGCGTTCCGCTCCTATCTCTACGGGCACGATCTCAACATCGCGTTCGGAGTGGAGAGCACGATCCAGCGCGCCGGCGGCGACGAGCGCAACGCGCTGATCGTCACCGGCGCGGTGCGCCGCGATCTGGAGGGCACGCCGTGGGCCGCGCGGCTCGTGCGCGTGCCGATGACGCCCACGCGGGAGTACCTGAAAGACGTGGAGGTGTACACACTCGGGTACACTTCGGCCCAATCGCGAGGAGGAGAGCCATGAGCATCCGAGCGACGACCGCGGCGCCCGCGCTCGATCAGTGGGTGAGGAAGCTCGACCAGGCGGCGCTCGACGCGCCGTGGACACAGCCCGGACCGCTCATCAAGCCGAAGAAGTCGGCGATGGAGCCGAAGGTCTGGCGCTGGCGCGAGATCGAGCCGCTGCTTCGCCAGAGCCCCGACTTCATGAAGCCGGGACGCGGCGCCGAGCGCCGCATCCTCCGCCTCGACAACCCGGGCGTGCCGGAGCGGACGGCCGCGCACACGATCTCGGTCGCGGTGCAGTACCTGCTGCCGGGCGAAGTCGCGCCGGCGCACCGGCACACGCCGAACGCGATCCGCTTCATGCTCCACGGCGAGGGCGCGTTCACCACCATCGAAGGCGACAAGTTCGTCATGCGCCGCGGCGACCTCGTCGTCACGCCGAGCATGACGTGGCACGATCACGGGAACGACGGCAGTGGGCCGGTGATCTGGACCGATGGCCTCGACTCGCCGGTCGTCCGCTACCTCGAGAACCTGTTCGGCCAGGAATTCGAAGGCGACGCGCAGCCGCTCCGCACGGGACCGCCCGCGCGTCACCTGCACTATCGCTGGGAGACCGCGTACGCCGAATTGATGGGCCGCGCGCAGGGCGACGCCGATCCGTTCGACGACGTGATCATGGAGTATCGCGATCCCGCGACCGGGCGCTCGGTCGTTCCCGCGATCGGCTGCTTCCTGCAGATGCTGCGGCCCGGCGTGCGAACGCGCGCGCATACGGAGACCTCGAGCGCGGTGTATCACGTGGTCGCCGGCGCCGGATCGAGCGAGATCGGCGGCAGGCGGTACGAGTGGAGCGAGGGCGACTTCTTCGCGATCCCACCGCGCGTCGCGCACGCGCACGCGAATGCCGGCGACGCGCCGGCGATCCTGTTCTCGTTCCAGGACGTGCCGCTGCTGAAGACGCTCGGCTTCTACCGGGTGGACGCATGATCGACCGCCGCGCGTTCCTGCGCACGAGCGCCACCGGCGCCGCCGCGCTCGCGCTGCGCCCGGCTCCGGGCCACGCGCAAGCGCCCACCGTGACCTTCGGCAGCACGACCGGCGCCACCGGCCTCATGACGCAGGCGATCAAGCGGCTGGACCTCGAGAAGAAGTACGACGTGAAGCTCGACGCGAAGATCCTCGATCCCGCGGCCGCGGAGAAGGCCGTGCTGCTCAAGCAGGTCGACGCCGGCGTGTTCCCGGTGCTCACCGCCGCGGACATCCGCGACAAGGGCCAGGACATCGTGCTGTTCGCGCCGCTGCTCTACATTCACATCTACCTGCTCGTGTGGAAGGACTCGCCCGCGCAGACGCTCGCGGACCTGAAGGGCAAGAAGATCGGCGTGCTCGACAAGGTCTCGGGCTCGTACCGCGGCTGCCAGCTCGTCGCCGCGCGCGCCGGGCTCGATTTCGAGCGCGACTTCCAGCCGGTGACCGGGCCGCCGCCCGCGCTCGTGACGTTCCTGCAGCGCAAGCAGGTGGACGCGCTCGCGATCCACGAGCCGATCGTCAGCAAGCTGCTCGCCGAGGGAAACTTCCGCAGCATCCTCGGCCTCAACGACGAGTGGAAGAAGACCGGCAAGGGCGACTGGCTCTTCACCGGCGTCGGCGCGCATCGCGACTGGCTCACGAAGAATCGCGCGGTGGCGAAGCGCCTCGCGGACATGGTCACGGACGCGCAGCGCCAGCTCAGCAAGACGCCCGATCTCTTCGAGGCGGAGGCGGAGTTCCTCGGGCTCAAGACGCGCGCGGAGATCGACCTCGTCCGCCAGCGCATGCCCCGCTTCTATCCGCCCGAGTGGAACGACACGGTGGTCGCCGGGGCGCTCGAGGCGGTGCGTGAAGCCGCGCGGCTCGGACAGATCAAGCAAGTCCCGCAGGAGCTGCTCACCGTCTTGAAGTGATGACCCGCCTCGGCCGCCCGGCCGTCTGGCTCCTGTCGGTCGCGAGCATCCTCCTCCTGTGGACCGCGCTGTCCGCGCTCTTCCCGCCCACGCTCCTGCCCGGCCCGTGGATCGTCGCGCGCCGTCTCGGCGAGCTCGCGCTGCGTGGCGACTTCTGGATACACCTGCGCGCGACGATCCTCCGCGTGGCGGCCGGCTTCGTGATCGCGTTCGTCGTCAGCGTCGGCGCGGGGATCCTCATGGGCTCGCGGCGCACGGTCGAAGGCGTGCTCGAGTCGTGGGTGCTGGTCGGGCTCACGATCCCCGGGCTCTGCTGGGCCGTCCTCGCCGTGATGTGGTTCGGCATCACCGAGACGGCGCCGGTGTTCGCGATCTTCGTGGTCGTGCTGCCGATGCTCACGCTGAACATGTGGCACGGCACGAAGAGCGTCGACCGTGACCTCGTGGAGATGGCGCGCGTGTTCCGCGCCTCGCGCCTGGCACTCCTGCGCGACGTGGTGCTGCCGCAGCTCCTGCCGTTCTGTCTGGCGGGCGCGCGTCTCGGCTTCGCGCTCGGATGGAAGGTCGTCGTGCTGTCGGAGATGTTCGGGCTGTCGAGCGGCGTCGGCTACATGATCAACCGCAGCTTCGCCGCCTACTCGATGGACGACGTGCTCGCGTGGACGCTCGGCTTCACGCTGGTGATGTTCGCGTTCGAGTACGCGGTGATGCTGCCGATCGAGCGGCGGCTCGTGCGCTGGCGTCCGGCGGTGGCGTTCTGATGCGGCTCGAGATGCGCGGGGTCACGAAGCGCTTCGCGCGCGCCGGCGGCGGGACCCTGGAGGTGCTCGACGGCCTCCACGCCGTCATCGAGCCGCACGGGTTCGTGTGCCTCGTCGGCCCTTCGGGCGCGGGGAAATCCACGATCCTGAACCTGCTCGCGGGGCTTTTCACGCCCGACGGGGGAGAGATCGTCGCCGACGGGAAGCCGTTCGACCCCGCGCGGCATCGGATCGGCTACGTGTTCCAGAAGCCGCGCCTGCTCAACTGGCGCACCGTGCGGGCGAACGTGGAGTTCGCGCTGGAAGCGGCCGGCGTCGCGCGCGAGCGGCGCGCGGCCCGCGCCCGCGACGTCCTGGCGCTCGTCGGGCTCGAGCAGTTCGCCGACGAGTATCCGCTGGCGCTCTCCGGCGGGATGCAGCAGCGGGTCGCGATCGCCCGCGCGCTGGCCATCGAGCCCGAAGTGCTCCTCATGGACGAGCCGTTCAGCCACCTGGACGAGCTGACGGCCCGCGCCCAGCGCCGCGAGCTGCTCAGATTTCGCGACACCATCGCCGCCAGCGTGGTGTTCGTCACCCATAATGCCCTTGAGGCCGTCTACCTGGGCGACCGGGTGTGTGTCCTGTCCCCGCGCCCGTCCCGGATCGTCGCGGAATTGAAGGTGGATGCGCCGCGGACCCGGCCCCCGGAGGATCCGGCGCTCCTCGCCCTGGAACGCGACGTTTTGCGTGCCCTCGGCGTAGAGTGAAGCATGGACCTGAAGCTGGTGATGACGGTGTTCGCGGCCGTGTTCGTCGCCGAGCTCGGCGACAAGACGCAGCTCAGCACCATGCTGTTCGCGGCGTCCACGCCGAGCCCGTGGGCGGTGTTCGCCGGCTCGGCGCTCGCGCTGGTCGCGTCGTCCGCGCTCGGCGTGTTCGCGGGGGCGGTGCTGGGGGCGCGCCTCGAGCCACGCTGGCTCACCCGCATCGCCGGGATCGCGTTCATCGCGATCGGCGTGTGGACGCTGGTGAAGGCCTAGCGTGCGCGAGGCCGTCGAGAAGCTGCGCGCCGAGCAGCCGCGCTGGATCAAGGACGCGGCCGCCCTCCACATGCCCGCCAACGTTCCGCCGTGGACCGACACCGGGATCGCGGTCGAGCGCGGCGAGACGATCACGATCCTCGCGACCGGCGACGTGATCTGGTCGCGCCTCCCCGACCTGCAGGCCTCCGCGCGCTATCACCTGTGGGGCCGGATCGGCGAAGGCGACATCTTCCGCGTGGGCGGCGACACTCGCACGTTCGTCCCCCCGGACGCGGGCCGTCTGCGGCTGTGCATTTTTCACGGCAGCTGGGCGTCGCGGCACGGTGTGCTGAAGCCGCCGCTGGATGCGTACAACACGCTCGAGGGCGGCTTCGACGTGGTCGTGTTGCGGTGGGGCGACGTGGCGCCGGATCGGGCGCTGGGGCGCCTGACCGTGCTCTCGCCGGCGGGCTCGCCGTTCGCGGCGGAGCGCGAGCGCCTGCGCGCGCCGCACACGGCGCCGCGCGCCTTCGAACCCCTGTGGTTCGTGGGTCACAGCGAGCTCTTCGACGAGACGGTGATCGACGGCGCGCCCGCGATCGCGCTGCGCGCGGACGCGGACGCCGGTATCGTCCGTCATCCCGTCGACCTGCCGCTCGCGCCCGGCGTCGCGCTCGAATGGACGTGGCGCGTGAATCGCCTGCCGTCGCGCGTGCGCGAGGACGCGTTCGCGACGCACGACTACACGAGCGTCGCGCTCGAGTTCGACGACGGCCGCGATCTCACGTGGCTCTGGAGCTCGACGCTGCCCGTCGATCATCACTTCGGCTGTCCGCTTCCACGCTGGAAGGGCATCGAGACGCACATGGTCGCGCGCTCCGGCTCGGAGCGTGTCGGCACGTGGGTCGACGAGCGGCGCGACGTGCACGCCGACGCGGAGCGCGCGCTCGGCGAGGTCCCCGCGCGCATCGCCGGCGTGTGGCTCATCGCGGTCAGCCTCTTCCAGCGCACCCAGGCGTCGGTGGATTTCCGGCGCATCGACATCGTCCACGACGGACGGAGGCACGCCATCTTCCCATCCCCCAGGTGACCGGCGACCCCGGCGGCGAGCGGTACGAGCCGCGGCTGCGCGCCGAGCTCGTGCGCCAGCTCTACGCGAGCTCGGGCACCGCGCTCATCACGACGCCGCTCGCGTCGCTCACGCTCGCCGTCATCGGATGGAATCGCGCGCCGGCGGCGCTCGTCGCCGCCTGGGTCGGGTACATCCTCGTCGTCGCCATCGCGCGCGCGCTGATCGTCCGGCGCTTCCGTCGCCTGCGCGCCGACCAGGTCGACGTCGTCACGTGGTCGGAGCGCTTCGTGACGGGGGCCGGCGCCGCGGGCCTCGGGTGGGGCCTGGGCGGAGTGTTGCTGTTCTCAGACACCTCCGCCGCGTGGCAGATGTTCCTCGCGCTGGTCCTCGCCGGCGTCGCGACGGCGGCGGTGCCCGTGCTCGCGCCCGTGATGTCGGCGTTCCTCGCGTTCACGATTCCCGCGCTGGTGCCGATCGTCGCGCGCTTCGTCATCACGGGACGCCCGACCGGGTTCGCGATCGCCGCGCTCGGCGTGGTGTTCGGCGCCGGGCTCGTGGTCAGCGCGTGGCGGATGCACCAGGCGATCGTCCGCTCGCTCGTGCTGGCGTTCGAGAACCACGACCTGGTGAAGGAGCTCTCGGTGGAAGTGGCGGAGCGCACGCGCGCCGAGACCGGGCTGCGCGAGGCGCACGACGAGCTGGAGGTGCGCGTGCACGAGCGCACCGACGCGCTGGAGACGCTCATTGCGGCGTCGCCGATGGCGATCGTCGAGCTCGACGTCCACGGCGCGGTCAGGACGTGGAATCGCGCGGCCACGTCGATGCTCGGCTGGGCCGAGAGCGAGGTGCTGGAGAAGCCGTACCCGATCGTACCCGACGACGAGTCCGGCGCCGCGCCGCAGCAGGTCGAGGCGCGGCTGAAGCGGAAGGACGGATCCCTCATCGACGTCGTGCTCTCCGTCGCGCCGCTGCTCGACGCCGCGGGCCGGCCGCGCGGGACGATCGTCGTCATCGCCGACGTCACCGAGCGCAAGCGCCTCGAGCTCGAGCTGCGCCAGTCCCAGAAGATGGAGGCGGTCGGGCGGCTCGCCGGCGGCATCGCGCACGACTTCAACAACCTGCTGACGGTCATCATCGGACGCGGCGAGGCGGTGCTGGGAAGCCTCGACCGCTCCGATCAGAGCCGGTGGGACATCGAGCTCATGCTGACGACCGCCGAGCGCGCGGCGGCGCTCACGCGCCAGCTCCTCGCGTTCAGCCGGCGCCAGGTGCTCCAGCCGAAGGTCGTGGCGCTCCACGAGGTCGTGGGCAACGTGGTGCCGATGTTGCGGCGGCTCATCGGCGAGGACATCGAGATCCACACGGTCTCCGGCCCGGCCCCCGGGCGCGTGCGCGTCGATCCCGCGCAGATCGAGCAGGTCATCATGAATCTCGCACTGAACGCGCGGGACGCGATGCCGCAGGGCGGCCTGCTGATGATCACGACGGCGGCCGCGGAGCTGAGCGACGCGCAGGCGCGCCGGCTCGGCAGCATCGAGCCCGGGCGCTGCGCGATCCTCTCGGTGAGCGACACCGGCGCGGGAATGGACGAGGACACGCGCGTGCGCGTGTTCGAGCCGTTCTTCACCACGAAGCCGATGGGCAAGGGCACCGGCCTCGGCCTCTCGATGGTCTACGGCATCGTCGAGCAGCACGGCGGCGCGATCACGGTCGAGAGCGCGCCCGGCCGCGGCACGACGTTCCGGATCTATCTCCCGCGCATCGACGAGGACGCCACGGAAGTGGAGGCCGCGGCGCACGCCGAGGGCGCGGCGCGCGGCTCGGAGACGATCCTGCTGGTGGAGGACGAGGACGAGGTGCGCGAACTGGTCGCGCGCATGCTGCAGCGCTCGGGCTACACGGTGCTGGCCGCGCCCGATCCCCGCGCGGCGCTCGATCTCAGCGATCGCCACCCGGGCGCGATCCATCTCCTGCTGACGGACGTGGTGATGCCGGAGATGAGCGGCCGCCAGCTCCACGATCGTCTCGCGGTCGCGCGCCCGGAGACGAGGGTCATCTACATGTCGGGCTACACCGACGAAGCGCTCGGCCGTCACGGCGTCCTGGAGCCTGAGGTCGTCCTGCTCCAGAAGCCGTTCCGGTTCACCGAGCTCGCGCAGAAGATCCGCGAAGCCCTCGACGCGTAGACGCCGCGCTAGACCTCCCACTCCTGGTCCCACGTCGCGTCCGCGCCCACGCCCTCGCGCGCGACGGAGACATCGAGCAGGTACGGCTTGTTCTCACGCACCACGCGATCGAGACCGCGGCGCAGTGCTACGTCGAGATCCTGCGGCTTCATCACCGCCTCGCCGTCCACACCCTGCGAGCGCGCGAGGCCGACGTAGTCGACCATCGGTGAGCTGAGGATCAGGCCGGGATACTTGCCGTCGCGCACCATCTTGCTGTCCGGCATCTGACGCGCCCAGTTGTGGCGCACGACCTGGTAGCTGTCGTTGTTCGACACCACGATCAGCATCGCCGCGTTGTAGCGCGCGATCGTCCAGAAGCCCATCGCGCTGTAGCCGAGCGCGCCGTCGCCGAGGTGAAGGATGACCGGCTTCTCACGGCCGACCGCGATCTTCGCGCCGATGGCCGCGCCCACGCCGAAGCCGAGCGAGCCGCCGCCGCTGCGCGTCCACGTCATCCCGCCCTGTCCGAACGACATCAGCGCCGTCCGCGCGGTCGAGCTCTCCTGCACCATCACCGCGTTCCTCGGCAGCACGTCGGCCATGTTCGCCTCGAGCACCGCGGGGTGGATCACCGCGTCGCGCTCGTGCTCGCGCACCAGCGCCTCTTCGCGCTCGATCAGGTTCTTCGCGAACGCGCGCACCTTGCCGCGCTCCTTTGCCCAGCGCTCGCGGCCGGACGCGCGCCCGAGCGCGGCGATCACGCCCTGCAGCGTGCTCTTCACGTCGCACTGCGCGGCGAGATCGAGCGGATAGTGCCGGCCCATCAGCACCGGGTTCGGGCCGATCTGGATGACCGTGGGCTCGGCGACGGGACCGTGCACGCCGAGGCAGCCGGCGAGGAAGATCAGATCGGGCGTGAGACCCGTCGTCTTCGTGAAGTCCGCGGCGACCGGATAGTTGCCGCAGTAGAGCGGATGGCGATTCGGGAAGTTGATGAAGATCTGCCGTGACGCGAACACGGGCGCTTCGAGCAGCTCGGCAAGCTGCACCGCTTCCGCCTGCGCGCCGCCGCGCCACACGTCGTCGCCGAACATCAGCACCGGGCACTTCGCCTCGGCGAGCTTCTTCGCGATCGCCTCGATCGTCTGCGCGCGCGCGGCCGCCGGCGGCTCGATTCGGTACTGCGCCTCCTCGCCGACCGTCACTTCGAAGCCCTCGCGGTTCAGCAGCTCGGCGCTGATCGAGAGGTACACGGGGCCGGTGGGCGGCATCATCGCCTCGCGCAGCGCGCGCGTGGTGGCGACGGGAATCGCGCGGTAATCGGCGACGACGGTGTACGCGGCGCGCGCGTCCTTCGTGATCGGGCGCATCGACTCCGCCTGGCTCAGCCCCGGATACGGCGCGAGCCCGCGATAGTCCTGCAACTCGGACGCCCAGTCGCCCGCGATCACGAGCATCGGCGTGCACGCGACCTGGGCGTTGAAGAGCTGCCCCGCGAGCTGGTACGAGCCGCCCATGACGTGCGCGATCACGACGCCGACCTTGCCGCTCAGCCGCGCGTAGCCGTCGGCCATCGCCGCCACGAGCCCCTCGTGCTTGCCGATGACGAGCCGCTGGTCCTGATCCTCGGCGAGAGCCGCGAAGATGCCGGTCTCGGCGGAGCCCGGGTTCGTGAACAGATAGTCGACGCCCGCGTCCTTCAGCGTCTGGATGAGCAGCATGCCGCCGGTGCCGGTGATCGTCTTGCGCATGGGAGCCCCCGCTTGGAGATCGTCTGGCGACCGGCGGCTATTCTCCCACAGCATCGACTATGATTCCGGCACCATGACTTCCACACTGCTGCACGTCGTCACCTACGTCGAGGTGATGCCGGCGTCGCGCGCGGACGGCGTGGCCGCGCTCGCGCGCTACCGCGAGGCGTCACGGAAAGATGACGGCAACCAGCGCTGCGAGGTCGCGAGCCGGATCGGGCAGCCGCATCAGTTCGTCGTGCTGGAAGTGTGGCGCGATCAGAAAGCGTTCGAGGCGCATCGCGCGGCGCCGCACGTGGCGGATATGCGCGCGAAGGTGCAGGCTGTCCGCAACGCGCCGATCGACGAGCGCGTGCACAGCGGCCTCGCCGTCGGACCCGTACCACCCGGTGCCGCGGGCGACGCGGTGGTCGTGGTCACCCACGTCGACGTGATCCCTCCGCGCAAGGACGACGGCGTGGCCGCGCTGAAGCAGCTCGCCGCGGCCGCCCGCGGCAGCGCCGGCAACGTGCGCTTCGAGGTGGTGCAGCAGGCCAACCGCCAGAACCACTTCACGGTCGTGGAGATCTGGAAGGACATGAAGGCGGTCGAGGCGCACTCGATGACGGAGGCCATGCGTCGGTTCCGCGACGCCCTCGGGCCGATGTCGGGCTCGCTCTACGACGAGCGCTTCTTCAAAAGCGTCGACGAGGAGATTCCATGGCGATTCGACTGATCGTGACGATCACCGCCGCGCCGGGCAAGGGCGCGGACCTCGCGAAGGCGTACGGCCCGCGCTGCGCGGACGCGATGAAGGAGCCGGGCTGCGAGCAGTTCGAGATCTTCCAGAGCCCGGGCAATCCGGACAAGCTCGTGCTGCTGGAGAAGTGGAAGGACAAGGCCGCGCTCGGCGTGCACGCGGAGCTGAACAAGACGCGCCCGCCCCTGCATCCGGAATGGCGCGTCGGCTCGGGCGAGCGCGAGGACTACGAGTACAACCGCACGCGGTAAGCCTTACACGAGACGCGTCCTCACCCTGTACCGTTCGTAAATGAGCGAGGCGCGGCGATCGCACGTCACCAGCTCGGCGTCGTGATCCGCGGCGGTCGCGGCGACGAGCGCGTCGTACGCGGCGCCGCCGCTCACCCCGTTGTCAGCGAGCCCCGACAGGAACTCGCGGGAGGCCTCGGCGCTCAGCCGCAGGAACGGGTGTCGGAAGCGCGCCTCGAGGAAATCACGGACGACGAGGCCGCTGGCCCGGTGTGGCGGCGGCAGGCGGGTGAGGACCGAATACGTCTCGATCGCGCAGTGTTCGATGAGCCGGACGCTCGCGTCGAGGGCGCGGCGCGCGACGTCGTGCTTCTCGTGCCACGAGGCGAAGGCGGCGACGACGAGACTCGTGTCGACCGCGGTCACCGTCGCACACGTTCGAGCGTGTCGCGCACTTGCTCGGCCGTCAGCGCCGGCAGCTTCGCGTCCGGCACCGCCACGACGCCCTTGCCGCGCTTCCTCAGGCGCATCGGCGTGGGAGCGATCTCGATCTCGAGCCGTCCGTCCCCGGCGCGGATCTCCAGGGCCTGGCCGGGTCGTAGTCCGAGGGCCTGGCGCAGCGATTTCGGAACGACGAGGCGGCCCGCCGCGTCGAGCGCGACTCTCATGGACTCCACCATGCGAAAAATGGGTGTCCCGCAACCATCGGGCGACACGCACTATACTGATCCGTCGGCTCAAGGAGGCGCTCATGTCCGATGTCGTCACCACGCCGAAAGTCCAGGACGCCTACGTCGACGCGCTGCCCGCCTCACGCGCGCTGTTCGAGCGGGCGCGTCAGCTCTTCCCTGACGCGGTCACGCACGACAACCGGCGCATGCAGCCCTTCCCGCTCTACGTCGACCGCGCGGACGGCGCCTACAAGTGGGACGTCGACGGCCATCGCTACGTCGACTACTGGATGGGGCACGGCGCGCTGCTGCTCGGCCACAACCCGCCGGTCGTGCGCGACGCCGTCGCCGCGCAGGCGATGAAGGGCACGCACTACGGCGCCTCTCACGCGAAGGAAGTCGAATGGGGTGAATGGGTGCAGCGGCTCGTGCCGAGCGCCAGGCGCATTCGCTTCACCGGCACCGGCACCGAGGCGACGCACCTCGCGCTGCGGCTCGCGCGCGCGTTCACGGGCAAGAAGCACGTCATCAAGTTCGCGGGCCACTTTCACGGCTGGCACGAGGGCCTCGAGATCGGCGTGCGTCCGCCGTACAAGGCGGAGCCGGAAGCCGGACAGCTCGACGAGGTCGTGCAGCTCGTCTCCGTGATCACGCCGAACGACGTCGACGCGGTGCGCGCGCGCCTCGCGATGGGTGACGTCGCCGCCGTGATCCTCGAGCCGACCGGCGGCCACTTCGGCGCGGTCCCCGCGCCGGCCGAGTTCGTCGCGGCGCTGCGCGACGAGACGCATCGCTACGGCGCGCTCCTGATCTTCGACGAGGTCGTGACGGGCTTCCGCGTGTCGCCGGGCGGTGCGCAGGCGAAGCTCGGCATCACGCCCGACATGACGACGCTCGCCAAGATCCTCTCCGGAGGACTGCCGGGCGGTGCCGTCGTGGGCCGCGAGGACGTGCTCTCGTATCTCTCGACGAAGCCCGATCCGGAGGAGAACCGGCGCACGAAGATCGCGCACGCCGGCACGTTCAACGCGAACCCGCTCTCGGCAGTGGCCGGCGTGGCGATGCTGTCGACGATCGCCGACGGCCAGGCGATCCGCGACGCCAACCGTCAGGCGGCGAGGCTCCGGCACGGGATGAACGAGGTCCTCGCGCGCGAGCGCGTCGCGTGGAAGGTGTACGGCGAGCACAGCGACTGGAAGATCTGGTTCGGCGCGGACGCGCCGCCGCGCGACGGTGCCGATCAGTCCGTCGCGCACGTGGACTGGCGCCGGCTCGACGCGAAAGAGCCCGCGCGCAGCAAGGCGCTGCGGCAGGCGCTGATTCTCCACGGCGTCGACTTCAACGGCGCGCGCGCGCTCGTCAGTCCGTGTCACACCGACGCGGTCGTCGACGACACGCTGGCGGCCTTTACGCGCGCCGTCCGGTCGATGAAAGAGGAGGGGCTCGCGTAATGGCCATCTACGATCGGCTCGGCGTGAAGCGTGTCATCCACGCGTCCGGCACGACCACGCGCTACGGCGGCTCGATGCTGCGGCCGGAAGTGCTCGAGACCATGCGCGAGGCGTCGCAGGCGCTCGTCAACATCGACGAGCTGAACGAGGCGGCGGGCGCCGCGATCGCGAAGATGCTGGGCGCCGAAGCCGCGTTCGTCACGGCGGGCGCGAGCTCCGGGCTCATCCTCCAGTCGGCCGCGTGCATCGCGGGCGCCGATCCCGCGAAGATCACGCGCCTGCCCGACACGCGCGGGATGAAGAACGAGATCGTGATCCAGCGCGCGCACCGCTTCGCGTACGACCAGGCGTATCGAATTCCCGGCGGCGTGCTCGTCGAGATCGGGCTCGCGCGCCGCACGCAGCCGTTCGAGCTCGACGACGCGATCACCGAGCGCACGGCCGCGATCGCGTACCTCATCTCGCCGTTCACGAGCCCGCCGGGCATCCTCACGCTGCCGCAGGTGATCGAGATCGCGCACAAGCGTGGCGTGCCGGTGATCGTCGACGCGGCGTCGATGCTGCCGCCGCGCGCGAATCTGACGAAGTTCATCCGGATGGGCGCCGACCTCGTGAGCTTCAGCGGCGGCAAGGGCATTCGCGGTCCGCAGAGCACCGGCATGCTGCTCGGCCGCCGCGATCTGATCCGCGCCGTCGCCGCCAACGCGAGCCCGAACCAGGCGATCGGCCGCGCGGCGAAGACGTCGAAGGAGGAGATCTGCGGGCTGGTCACCGCACTTGAGCTGTTCCTGAAGGAAGACGAAGCCGCCGAGATGAAGCGCTACACGGAGATCTGCCAGGTCGTCGTCGACTCGCTCGGCGAGATCCCGGGGCTGCGCATGACGGTCGAGCAGGACCCGGTGAACCGCCCGATCCCGCACGCGTGCGTCTACTTCACGCCCGAATGGAAAGGCCAGTCGGGCCGCGCGATCCAGCTCGCGCTCGCGGCGGGCGACCCGCACATCTACGTGCAGCAGGGCCCGCACCAGGGCGGCTACTTCGACGAGATCGCGATCGACCCGATCAACCTCCAGCCGGGCGACGAGAAGGTGCTGGCGCTGCGTCTGCGCGAGGAGCTCCTGCGGAAGTAGCGAGTGCCCAGCCCGCCGGGCCGGGGTCCCGACGGGCTGGGTGCCGTCCCCCGTGTCCGCGCCGGTGATGCCGCGGCTCCGGTCATTGCGGGACGAACGCTCAGGGAGAGAGCAATCCCGGCGCCAACCGCCGACGTCGCGAAGACCAGCGGAGACGTGGCGATTCTGTCGGGCGACCGCGCGACCGCGTCCGGGAGCGCGTGGTCAACGCTCAAACCTTGACCACCGGTCACAGCAAGCGCCAGCCGATCACCGCGACCGGCGCCCCATGCTCGCGGAGATGCCGTCCGACTAGAACATGTCCGCCCCCGGGAACGCGTCGTGTTTCGGCGGTACGGCATAGAAGCCACCACCGACGAGCGAGATGAACGAGAGCGCGCGCGCCGCGCCGTTCGCGACGCCACCGAAGTTCGAGTCGCCGAGCCAGCTGAACAGCGTGAGGATGTGCGTCAACCGCTCGAGCTCCGACTGGAAGCTGACGAAGTTCAGCCCGATTCGGATCTGGCCGTTCGGCAACGGCTCCACGAACTCGTACCCCTGCCGGAAGATGCGATTGCTCTGCTCCTCGACGCCGCGGCGATTCGGATTCGTCCGATGGATGTGGCTCTGCCGCACGAGCGCCTCCGCCACCGGCGGCGCGAGCGGTTCGATGTAGTTCGCGGAAGTCGGCCCGTTCGCGCCCATCGGACAGTGCGCGAGACGCAGGGGATCGCCGTTGGCGTCGACGCCTGTCACCGGACACCCGGTGAGCTTGTCCCTCCCGACCAAGATCTCCTGTTCCTTGCGCGGACGTTCGCGCCACGCCGCGAGGTCGATGGCGAGTCGCATGAATCCCATGTATGTGCCGCCGAGCATCCAGGGCGGATCCTTCACCTCCACTTCGATGACCTTGCGACGCAGCTCGGGCTCGATGTTGCTGATGCCGTCGTGGAAGCCGAGCCAGCTTCGACGATCGTCGCGGTTGAAACCGCTGTAGTAGGTCACGAGCTCGAGCGGGAATCCGCCCGCCCTTGCGAGGAGCATCCACAGCTCGACGAGGGCGCGGTCGACCGCGAGGTCGGTGTCGGCGATGAGCTGAACGACGACGTCGGCTTCCCCGTTCTGCCGCTGCGCGTCGGCCACCCACGGCAACGCGGGCAACGTCAGCTCTCCGAGCGGCACGACGCCGCGCGGCGGATGCACGTCGCGATACCGCCGGAAGAAACGCGCGCCGAAGCCGAGCAAACACGTGAGTTTGGCCTTGCGCGCCTTCTCGGCCTCGTCAGGAGGCGTGGGATCGAGATCGGCGATCTTGCCGGTGCGAAGATCGCGAAGCAGCGCCCACATCTGCGCGAGTCCGGGTCCGACGTCACCGAGCGCGGCACCGGCGCGAATGTTGAAGAGCACGAGACGGAAACAGCGCCCGGGCGGACGGTCTGCAGGACGGAAATAGATGCCGTCCTGAAGCGGGCTTCCCTCGCTCATCGCGCCGGCCCGGGAGCCGGGGTCGCCGACGGGGTCGTGTAGAACTCGCGCCGCCGCCACGTGACGACGTTCTGGGCGTTGACGTTGTCGACGACGGCGTCGGACGTCACATCACCCTGTTGCACGGGCTGTCCCTGAGGCTGGGCGGTGACGGCCCACATGTTGGAATTCTGCGTCCGCGGTGCGGCCGGCATGTGACTTCCCGGCGTGATGATCAACCGCGTCACCTGCACGGGACTCCTCGCAACGATCACCGCCAGCATGGGCGGACCGCCGACGGGCAGCCAGTATGAATCGAGCGGCAGAGTGGTGCCCGCTTCCTGGAGGGCCTTGATGAGACCCTGTCGGAGCACGGGGTAGATCGGCTGCAGGTTCTTCCAGCTGACACCAGGGTCGGTCGTGTCGTACCACTTCGTGCGCAGGTAGTTCGACTCCGCCTGCGTCAACCCGACATCGGTCTCGAGCATCTGCAGGTACGGTTGCCACGTCGTCGCGGCCTGGAGCTTGGTGAGAAATGCGGCGCGCTTGTCGAAGACTCCTCCGGCCATGTGGTTCACGTGATCGTCGACCTTCTTGTGGACCGGCCCCTTCGAGATCTGTCCCGCGATGCCGTCACCCATGAGCGCGCTCCTCTCTTCGGCTATATGTCCTCCTGCTCCCCTGAGTTGCCGGGCCTCCCATCGGCCCTGCCCGGTTACGACCCGCTGTCGTCCCAGGCCACTTCGAAGACACGCACCCGGCCGAGTCCCTTCAGACCGATCCGGCCCCGCGGCACGAACTCGAACCGCTTGCCGGCGACCAGGTGCGCGACGACTTCCGACACGAGGATCTGCTGCGCGCGAGCGCGCGCCGCGATCGCGAACGCCGCGTGGACGGCCGCCCCGAACAAGCGCCCCTCGCTCGCGATCGGCTCGCCGGCGTTGACGCCGATACGCACCTGCAGTGGCTCGCTCGGGTTCGTGCGATTGTGCGCGGCGAACGACCGCTGGATCGCGACCGCACAGTCGAGCGCGTCGGACGCCGTCGAGAATGCCGCTTCGATCCCGTCGCCCGTATGCGTCACCTCGACGCCCTGGTGCGCCCCGAGGCACTCGCGGATGACGACGTTGTGACGAACGATGACGTCGTGCGCCTTCACGTCGCCCGCCCGTCGAATGAGCGCGCTCGAGTCGACGATGTCGGTCACGAGGATGATGCGGAACGACGCGCCCGTGGCAGGGCCGCCGGGCTTGCGCTCCTCCGCGAGCCCCGCTTCGAACGCGTACGCTGTCGCGGCCGCCTCGTCGCCGACCTTGATCTTGTCGAAGATGCCCCGAAGGTGCTCCGCGATCGTCCTCGTGCCCAGCATGAGATCGCCGGCGATCTCGTGACGGGTGCGGCCGCGCGCCATGCGGACGAGCACGTCGACTTCACGTTGGCTCAAACCGTTGGGATAGGCGGCGCGCCGCGGCGGCACCGCGGCCACGTCGACGCCGAGCGTGCGGGCCAGCGCCGCGGCCTGCGTGGCGAACGGCTGCATGCCGAGCGCGGTGAAAATCGAGTCGGCTTGCACCACGAGCTCGCCGGCCTTGCGCCGGTTCGCGTCGCCGCCCTGCGCCATCAGCATCCGCGCGTAATCGAGCCGCGTGCGGCCGAGCTCCGGTTGCGCGCCGGTCTTGAGCGCGATGTCGATCGCCGCCCGGAACTGCCTGTCGGCGACGTCCCATTGCCGCCGGTTCCGCGCGATGACGGCGAGCGCGCGGGGGACGAGCACCATCCATCCGCTGGAGAAGACGACGCCGCGCGCCGACGCCGTGGCCAATCGCTCCCCGAGCGCGTCGGCACTCACCCGCGCGCGGCCGAGATCGGTCAGCTCGACGAGCGCGCACAGCGGCGCCAGCGAGTACGTGTCGGTGCCGACCACGTCCATCACGTCCGCCGTAAGCGGCTCGGTCCCGCCGTCGCCCTGATCCGCGTAGGTGTGCAGCAGCTCGCGAAAGACCGCGGCGAACGCGAAGATGACCGGGCCCGGGTCCTCGAAGACGCGGCCGGGCTCCACGAGGATGTCGAGCGCGTCGTGCGCTTCCGCCCAGGCACCGCGCAGCGCGCGTGCACAGGCCAGCGCAAGCAACGCGCGAAACGCCCCCCACGGATATCGCGACCGCGACACCATCAACATCGCCTCGTGTGCGCATTGCTCGGTGAGTGCGAAGTCGCCGCGGACAACCGCCACCGAGGCCTGGTGCGACAACCCGAGGGAGTGGTTGCTCCAGTCGTGCGACTTGCGCGTCGACTCGCATGCCTTCACGGCGACGGAATCGGCCTCGTCGAGCCGCGCGAGCAGCGTCAGCGCGAGCGGGATGCGATGGAGCGCCCAACCCTCGCGGATCGAGTCCCCGGCGCGCCGCGCGTGGACGAGCGCGTGCTCCCAGCTCTCCAGCGCTTCGACGACGTGCAGGTCGTTGATGTGCGCGAGGCCGAGCGCGAACCCCGCGTAGGCGGAGAGGTGATCGTCCTCGAGCCGGCGCCCGATCGCGAGCGCCTTCTCTCCCCATTCCTTCGCCTTGCTCGCCTGCCGGCCGTTGCGATACGCCTCCGCCACGACGGCCGCGATATGGCCGCGCAGCCCGGGCTCGGACTCGCCGAGCGCGCTGAGCACGTCCTCGAGCGGCTTGATGTCGGCGACCGTTCCGAGCGGCACCGTCGCCAGCGTGAAGCGCGTCCGCGTCTGCTCGAGCAGGGTCCGCGCGAGGCCGGGAAGATCGCCGCTTGTCCGGTAGCCCTGGATCGCGCGCTCATAGTGGTGCAGACACGGCCCGACATCCTGATCGTAGAAGTGCGCGAGCCCGGCCCAGTAGTGCAGGTCCGCGCGCTCCTGCGACCGCCCCCCCTCCGCGTCCCCGGCGCCCAGCGCCGCCTCGTAGTAGCGCGCTGCCTCCGTCCACGCGAACACGCGGAACGCCTGGTCCGCGGCGCGACGCGCCCACTCGGCCACGACCCGCGCGTCGGCGACGCTGCCGGCGCGGACGAGGTGGTGCGTGATCTCGAGCAGATGCGCGTCGAGGTCGTCGGCGTGCAGCGCCTGCAAACGGTCGGCGACTTCCTTGTGCAGGCGCTGGCGGCGCGGCGCGCTCGGCTCGTGATAGAAGACATGGCGCACGAGCGGATGCGCGAAGCGGAATACGTCCCCGTCGCTGCGGAGCAGGTCGTGCCGGACCGCTTCCTCCAGGAGACTCAGCAGTGCGTTCTCGTCGAGCGTGCTGAGCGCGGCCAGGCGTCGCAGATCGAAGCTCTCGCCCAGGACCGAGGCCAGCGTGAGCACGCGCCGGCCCGCGTCGGACAGCTCGCCCGCGCGGCTCACGATCGCCGCTGTCACCTGCTCCGGCAGCCGCAGATTGGTGGGCGTCGTCGCAGCGACGAGATAGCCGCCCTGTCGCTGCAACGCGTCCTCGCGAAGCAGGTGATGCAGGACTTCCTAGATGAACAGGGGATTGCCCTGCGTGGCGTCGCTCATCGTCACCGTGAGCTGATGCGACGGACGCCGGAATCCCAGCGCGCCCAGGAGCTCGCGGATCTCGGCTTCGTCGAGCCCCCGCAGCGTGAGCCTCCGGCAGATCTCCTCGCGCGCGAGGCGCACGGTCAAACGCGCGAATCGTCCGGTCGTCGGCGCGGGCCGGTAGCTGCCCACGATGAGCAGCGGGACGCTCTCGCGGCCCGCGAGCTCGGCCACGGTGAACGCGAGGTGTTCGAAGAGATCGAGCGACAGGCGATCGGCCCAGTGCAGGTCGTCGATGACGAAGAGCGTGGGAGATCGGCGCGCGAGCTCGACGATGAGACGGCCCACCGCCAGCAGCAGCTGCAGCCGCTCGTGGTCCGCCTGGAACGCGGGCGACGGACGCGCTCCGGACGGTGTCGTCTCGACCCGGCGCAGAACCTGCTCGACGAAGTCGAACTGCGGGCCCAGCGCTTGCCGCACGTCGTCGGGCATGCGCTCGAGATGCGGCCCGAGCGACTCCACGAACGGGAGGCACGGAAGCGCGAGGTCTTCGTAGCAACGGCCGAAGCACACCCGCATGCCTCGATGCGCCGCGAGCGAACGCACTTCGGCAAGGACCCGCGTCTTGCCGATGCCGGCGTCACCTTCGATCAGCGCGACGCGCGGCTGGCCCGCGGCGGCCTCCGTGAGCCAGCGATCGAACGAGGCAATCTCCTCGGCGCGCCCGACGAACGGCGCCGCTCTCACCAGCCGAGACGGGCTGTCGCCGGCCGCCATGGTTGGGCTTAGGTGATCATCCCAGCCGCTTCAGGTACTGCGCGACGAAGTCGAAGTCCACGAAGCGGATGTATGCCTCGGTCAGTTGGCGCGTGACCGGGCCCGGCAGCCCGTCGCCGATCTTCGAGCCGTTGACGCTCGCCACCGCACAGATGCAGAGGCTCGTCGACGTCAGGAACGCTTCGTCCGCGTTGTACGCATCGTAGAGGTCGATGTCCTTCTCGACCACGCTGAGGCCGGCGGCGCGCGCCAGGTCCATGACGGTCTCGCGGCTGACGCCGGACAGCACCGCCTGCTCGCGCGGGGTGAGCAGCGTGCGGCCCTGCACGAGGAAGATGTTGCTGCCGAGGCCCTCGCCGAGGTTTCCGTGCGTGTCGAGCAGCACCGCCCATGCGCCCGGATCCTGCGCGCGCACTTCGAGATCGCCCGCGATCAGGTTCAGGTAGTTGTGCGTCTTCACCCGCGGCGAGAGCGATTCCGGCGGCGTGCGCCGCACCGACGGCGTCAGCACGCGGATGCCGTCGCGATACAGCGTCGCGCGCTCGCGGAGCGGCAGCGGGACGCACTCGACGATGACCGTCGAGCCGTCCTGCTTCCAGATTCCCCGCGCGGACGGATCGAGGCCGCGCGAGACCCGCTGGGTCACCCAGTAGTCGTCGTCCGGCTCGATCAGCGGCAGGTTCTGCCGCAACACCTCTTCGGTGATCTCGATCATCTTCTGCTGCGTTACGCCCGCGTCGATGCGGAGATAGCGCAGTGACCGATAGAGCCGCTCGACGTGCTCCTTCACCTTGAAGAGGCGGTGTCCGAACGTGCGCGTGGTGTCGAACACCGCGTCGCCGTACTTGAAGCCGCGATCCCGGAACGGCACCAGCACCTCGCGCTCGGGCACGAAGCGACCGTTGAAGTACGCGATCCGATCCGCTGAGCCCATGCGACCTCCTCGGCCTTCCCTGCCTGGATTCTACGCGCTGGCGACGGCCTTGCGGACCTCCGCGAGCCGTCCGTACGACGCGAGCACCCTGGCCTGGTCGTCCACGAGATGACGGATGATGATGTCGGTATAGCCCATCGCCGCAAGCTCGCGGAACTTCGCGGCCACGGTGGCGACGGAGCCGTAGACCGGCGCGTCGGGAGAGAAGCCGCGATAGCCCGCGCGCACCCGCGCGCCGGCGACCTGATCCGCCTCCGCGTCGCTCTCGCCGACGTAGATGTCGCGCCGGAGCGCGATCGTCGCCGGCGTCCTGCCGTGCGCGCGGCAGCGATCCTTGTAGTAGGTGATGAGCGCGCCCGCCTGCTTCGGCGTGAGCCCCGGCGCCGCGAGCCACGCGTCGCCGACCCGCACCGCGCGATCGATCGCGGGCTCCGCCGTCCCGCCGATCCAGAACTCGACGGGCTCCGCGGGCCGAGGCGAGACGCGGCCGTCGCGGAACTGGAAGCGCCCGGACGACGACACGACGTCGCCGCGGAGCATCCGGCGCACGAGGTCGATCGACTCCTCGAACGCGGACACGCGCGCCTTCACGCGCGCACCCATCGCCTCGAACTGGTCCTCGCCATCGCCGAGCCCGGTCTGCACGACGAAGCGGCCGGGCGCGAGCGTCGCGAGCGTGCCGACCTGCTCGGCGAGCAGCACCGGGTTCCAGAGCGGCAGCAGGAACAGCGCGCCGAACGGCTTGTCGCCCCACTCGGCGAGACAGCGCGCCAGGATCGGCACGTTCTGGTAGTACGGACCCGGCGTCGCGTGGTGATCGCCGACGAACAGCGAGTCGAGTCCCGCCTTCCGCGCGGCGGCCGCGCGCTCGATGATCCAGCGCGCCCCCTCGCGCCCGTCCTTCACCGCGAGCGCGGTCGTCAGCGAGACCCCGATCTTCATTTGGTGCTCCTCACCTTCACGCCGGCGCGCTCTTCCTGGATCATCCAGGGCGCCGTCGAGTCCTTGTCGCCCCAGCCGCGTTGCATCGCCTCGATCAGGTACTGCTCGCCGACGCTCGCCATCGCCATCGGCACGTCGAGCTCGCGCGCGAGCTGCGTGGCGAGGCCGACGTCCTTGCGCGCGAGCTTCAGACCGAAGCGCACGGTGTCGAAGTCGCCCTTGAAGACGATGTCCGGAATGTGGTGCGAGAGCGTGTAGCCCTTGCCGAACGAGGCGCCGCGCAGCGCTTCGAGGATCGCCTCCGGCTTCACGCCGGCCTTCACGCCCAGCGTGAATCCCTCGGCGATGAGCGCGCGCGAGAGGATGCTGATCATGTTGTGGACGAGCTTCGCGACCGTGCCGGCGCCGATCGCGCCCATGTACCCGACGTTGCCCCCGATGTTGCCGAACACGCCCTTGACTTCGTTGAAGACACCCTCGTCGCCGCCGACCATCACCTGCACGGTGCCGTCGCGCGCGCCGATGACGCCGCCGGAGATCGGCGCGTCGAGCACGTGCACGCCCTTCTTCTTGAACTCGGCGTGGATCTTCCGCATCACGATCGGCGAGTTCGTCGAGAGATCGGCGTAGATGCTGCCGGGCTGCGCGTTGTCGAGGATGCCGCCGGGCCCGAGCGCGACGCGCTCGACGTCCGCGGGGCCGGGCAGAGAGGTCATGATCATCTCGCCCGCACGCGCGGCCTCCGCGATGCTGTCCGCCCACTTCGCGCCGGCGTCCAGGTGCGGCTTCGCGGCGTCCTTGCGCAGGTCGTGGACGACCAGGGTGTGGCCGCCCTTCTTGATGAGGTTCAGCGCCATGGGTCCGCCCATGTTCCCGAGCCCGATGAATCCGATGCGCATCGTCTGATCCTCCTCACAGCCTTTCGTGCCGCGCGGCAAGCGTATCTCAATTGGCACGTTGAGTCTCCTGCACGCCTGCCGTATCGTGAGCCCCGATGAATGCGCCGGCACCGCCGATCTGGAAGCTCAGTCGCGTGCGCTACGACCGCATGATCGAGTCCGGCATCCTCAGCGAGGACGACAAGGTCGAGCTGCTCGATGGCGTGCTCGTCGTCCGGAAGCCGCAGGGCAGCCGCCACCCCACCGCGGTCATGCTGGTCCGCGCAGCGCTCGAGAAGGCGTTCACGCGCCGGTTTCACGTGCGCGAGGAAAAGCCCGTCGCGCTCGACCGTATGTCGGAGCCCGAGCCGGATGTCGTGGTCGTTCGCGGCCGCATCCGTGACGACGGTCACGCGCATCCTTCGAAGCCCGTCCTGATCGTCGAGGTCGCCGAATCGTCGCTGCGTCTCGACCGGCTGCGGAAGGGCGCGCTCTACGCCCGCGCCGGAATTGCCGACTACTGGGTGCTCAACCTGCCCGAGGACGTGCTCGAGGTGTATCGGCAGCCCGTGCGAGAAGGCGGCGTCTGGAAATACGGGACCATGCGCGCGCTGGCTCGGAGTGGCGTCGTGACTCCGCTCGCGTCGCCTCGCGCACGCATCCGTGTGGGCTCGATGCTCCCATGAAGATCACCGGCCTCCAGACCTATTCGCTCTCCGCGCCGCTGCCCCAGCCCGTGCGCACGTCGACGCACGCGATCACGCAGGTCAGCGAGGTGATCGTGAAGCTGACGACCGACGAAGGCCACGTCGGTATCGGCGAGGCGCACGGCCCGTTCCTCTTCCAGGGGCCCGAGGGCCTGCGGACCGTCACCACGATCCTCAAGACCATCGCGCCGCTCGTCGTCGGCCGCGACCCGTTCGAGACCGAGCGGATCTGGCAGGACCTGTTCGCGCTCACGTACACGAGCGTGCGCGGCATTCCGCCGCTCGCGCGACAGCAGCGCGTGCTGGTCACCGCGATGAGCGCGATCGACATCGCGCTGTGGGATCTGAAGGGCAAGGCGATCGGGCGACCCGTGCACGCGCTGCTCGGCGGCGCGCTGCGCGAGCGCGTGCCCGCGTACGTGACCGGGTTCTACTACCGCGACGGCGAGAAGCCGGACGACGTCGTGCGCGAGGCGGCGATGTACACGGAGCTCGGCTACCGCACGTTGAAGGTCAAGGTCGGCGGCCTGTCACCGGAAGACGACGCCGCGCGCGTGGGCCGCATCCGCAAGGCTGTCGGCCCGGACGTGGCGCTGATGCTCGACGCGAACCAGGGCTGGAATCTTCCGACGGCGGTCCGCGCCGCCGAGCTCTGCGCGCCGCACGGCATCTTCTGGCTCGAAGATCCGATGCCGTGGTTCGACGAGCGCCGCACGCTCGCGCGTCTCAAGGAAGAGACATCGATCCCGATCGCCGCCGGCGAGACGGAGTACACGCCGTTCGGGCTACGCACGATGATCACGGAGGGCCTCGTCGACTACGTGATCATCGACTCCACGTGGGCGGGCGGCCTGACGACGTGGCGCAAGGCCGCGGTGCTGGCGGAGCTCTACCAGATCCCCATGGCGGCGCACCACGATCCGCAGATCCACGTGCACGCGGTGGCCGCGAGCCCGACGGGCTTCATCCTCGAGTCGTTCGCGGACGCTTCGCGCGACCCGCTGTGGTTCGAGCTGTTCCGGGAGCGTCCGCAGATCGTCGGCGGCTTCATGGCTGTTCCCGACGCGCCAGGCCTCGGCCTCGAGCTGCGCGAGGAGACCCTGGAGAAGTACGGCGTGAAGCTGGGCTGACGCGCCGGCGGCGCGCCAGCGCGGCTCCGGGCTCGCTTTACGTCGCGTCGGTACAGCTCGGATATCGTTCACCGAGCCGCTCGTAAAGATTCTTCAGGAGGCTCTCGAGGACCACCAGATCCTTCTTCACGCTGCTCAGACCGACCGCCCCGGCTATCGCGCCGCCCGCGATGACCGCCAAGAAGCCGAGCGCCCACATCAACGTTGTGTGGAGGCGGTCGATACTCTTGTTCGTGAGCTCGAACAGCCGTCCGGTGGACTCCCTGTCGGCGACTCGCTCGGCGATCGCGAGTCTGAGCTCCACGAGCTGATTCTGAGACGCCTGCTGATGGTCTTCCAGTCGCCTCACAGCGTCGCGAAGATCCTCGGCTTGCGCGGAGCTCGCCGTTCGCGCGCCACAGTCTTCGGCGCACAGAAGCGTGATGCCGAGGAGCAGCGCGGCGCAGGTGGCACGCATCCGCATGCAGAGACCTTACGGTCGCTTCGAGAAGCCCCGCAAGAGTACAAAAAACGATACGCCCGGAGAGCCGGCGGACGCCGGTCTCCGGGCGCATGGCGTAACGAGGGAGCGGGCGACTAGCCCTTGATGTCGCCGCAGAAGACGTACGTCTTCGCGCACGTGCCCTTGTGGATGTGCGTGGGCTGCGCGTCCGCGCCGCCACCCTGGGTGGTGATCGACACCTTCGTCTGCTTGTCGCCCGCGTTCGACAGCGTGGCCGTGCCGGACCTGCACGACACCGAGCCTTCCAACAACCACCATGATGAACCTCCAGCGGTGACATGGCTCGTGCCGGGCACGATGTACGCGTTCGGATCCACGATCGACTCGCGGATGTAGGCCGCTGCGTCCCGCGCCTTGCCGCTGTACTCGCCGAGCGTGACGACGCGCGCGGCCTCAGTCGCGATGTTGCCGAGATTCGGACACACGTCGCCGCCGGGCCACGGCCTCGTGATGTCGTGGCACGACGCGCACGGGAGCCGCGCGTAGAGCTCCTCGCCGCGCTTCGCGTCGCCGGCCGCGGCGCACGAAGGAGGCGACGGCGCCGGACTCCCTGACGACGGCAGCCTCGCGAGCCACCGCCTCAGCGGTCGCGGAAGCTCGGCATCACCTCGGTGGCGAAGCGGCGCATCGACGCGACGATCCTCTCGTGCGGGAGGTACCCGAAGCTGAGCTGGCACAGCAGGTGGCCGACGCCGGCCTCGCGCAGCTCAGCCACCTGCTCCGCCACGCGCTTCGCGGTCCCGTAGACCGCGCCGGTCTCCATCGACCAGCGCGTGCCCTCTTCGTGGGACACCGCGGGATCGGCGAAAGGATTGAGGAACGCGGCGTCCACGTGGAAGTCCGGCGGGTTGTGCGCGGTGCGCGCGTGGATCATGTGCTCTCGCGTGTGGAGGACCGCCGCGCCGAGTGTGTCCTCCGCCTCGGCCTAGCTCTCGCCGACGTAGACGTGGCGCCACACCGCGGCGTCGGCGCGGAGCCTCGCACGCGTGGCGGCGGCGTGACCACCTTCACCGAGGCCCTGCTCGTAGAGCCCGAGGCGCTCCGGCAATCGCGCGAGCGGAATGCGGGGCGTCAGGATCGGCTGGCCGAGACGGCCGGCTTCGAGGAACGACGGCGGCGTGACCACGCTGCGCCATAGCGGCGGATGCGGACGCTGCAGCGGCCGCGGCCGCAGCTCCGGCAGCGAGAGCTGGAAGTATTTCCCCTGGTACGCGAACGGCGTTTCGGTCCAGGCGCGCGTGAGCACCTCGAGCGCTTCGGTCGCGCGCTCGCGCGCGTCGTCGCTGCGCAGACCGTACCCGACGAACTCGTACTCGTTGTAGATCGAGCCGCGCCCGACGCCGACGTCGAGCCGCCCGCCGCAGAGGTTGTCGAGCAGCGCGAGCTGCACCGCGAGCCGGATCGGATGCCGCAGCGCGAGCTGGATCACCGCGAAGCCGAGGCGGACCTTGGATGTCTTCATCGCGAGCGCGGAGGCGAACGGAATCGGATCGGAGTAGACGGCCTCGCCGGTGAAGTTGTGCTCGGTGAGCCACACGCCGTCGAAGCCGAGCGCGTCGGCGAGACACGCCTGCTCGAGCAGGTGCCCGATCGCCGCGTGGTCCTCGCCGGCCCCGGGCGAGTGTGCGAGGGTCAGCCAGCCGAAGCGCATCTAGACGAGCGGAAGGATCGAGAGCACGGACGGCAATCCGCTCGCGAGCCTCGTCCATCGGCGATCGTCGCTCACCTGCCACACCTCACCGGTGTCCGTGCCCACGATCACGCCGCCCGGCGACGTCGGATCGGCGACGAGGCCGTGGAAGTTCGCCGCCGACGGCGCGTGCGCGTCGTCGCACAGCGAGCGCCACGTCTTGCCGCGATCCTCCGAGCGATACAGCATCGCCTGCGCGCCGCCCTCGTCCTTGTAGTGAGAGAAGGCGGTGGGCGCGCTCGCGACCGTCACGCCGTACGGCGGGCGCGGATCGATGCACAGCGGCCGCGCGTACCGCGGGGTGACGCCCCTCCACGCGTAGCTCCACGTGGCGCCGCCGTCGTCGGAGCGGAACATGCCGGCATTGCCCTCGATGTGCTCCGCCACGCCGTCGATCCGCCCGTAGCCGGTCGACGCGAAGAGCACCGACGGCTCCGCCGGATGCGCGACCATCATGTGGATGTCCGGGTTGTTGCCGGGCAGGTCGAGACGCCAGCTGCCGCCGCCGTCCTTCGTGCTCACGACGCCCCCGACTTCCACGCCGACCCAGATGCGCTGCGGATCGGCGCGGTCGACGACGAGCGCGCGAGCGCGCCCCGGCTGACGCGGCTTCACCGGCACGCACCACCGCTCCGCGTCCGGCGCGTGCGCGAACGAATCGATCTCCTGCCACGTGCGCCCGTCGTCCTTGCTGTGGAAGAGCCCGGCCGGCTGCGTGCCGGCGTAGACGTCGCCCGCGTGCGGCCCCGTGAAGATCTGCCAGACCGTGCGGCCGTCGATGCCGCCCGCGTGCCACGTACGGCCGCCGTCGTCGGAGGCGAAGAGACCGGTGTCGGCGCCCGCGAGCAGACGTCCGCCGCTCGCCTTGAGATCGCGCACGCTTCGTTCCGCGATGACGGTGGTCGCCCGGCCCGCATCGTCGACGGCGAACACGCCCTTGCTCGTTCCGGCCAGCAGCTTCATGACGTTCTCCTCCGGGGCTAGAGCTTCGCGATGGCCGGGATGACCTTCGCGCCCATGAGCTCGATCGATCGCATCGTGGTCAAGTGATCCATGCGCGACTCCTGCGCTTCGAGCAGGAGATGGCCGCAGCCGAGCTGCTCGTGCACGTGCGCGAACTTGTCGGCGACCTCGGCCGGCTCGCCCGCGATGATGAAGTGCTCGGCCACCAGCTCGTCGTAGCTCATGTTCGCCAGCGAGCGCGGCCGCGCCTTCAGCGCGAACTGCTTGCCGGCCTTCGAGCGCATGCCGACGGGCTGGAACCACTCGACGGGCCCACGCAGCGTCGGGCCCATGCGCCACACGAAATGCTTTCCGGCCTCCAGCGCTTTCGCCTTCGTGTCCGCGGTGACCGCGCAGATCAGGAAGCCGAGGTTGTCGGGCGTGACCTTGCGTCCGACCTCGGCCGCCCCTTGCCGGTAGTACTCGAACAGCTCGCGCGCGATGTCGAACGGCACGAGGAACGGCACGTACGTGTAGCCGCGCCGCCCCGCCCACACCGCGGTCTCCGGGCTCGCGGTACCGGGAATCCAGATCGGCGGATGCGGCTGCTGCAGCGGCAGGCACCACGGGTTCACGTGGCGGAAGTGATAGTGCTTGCCTTCCCACCGGAACGGCCCGGGCTCGGTCCAGCACTTGAGGATCAGGTCGTGACATTCCTCGAAGCGCTCGCGGTTGTGCACGGGATTCGCGTTGGCCCACCACTGCTCGACGCCGACGCCGCGCACGAAGCCGGAGAGGACGCGCCCGCCCGAGATCAGGTCGGCCATCGCGATCTGCTCGGCCATCCGGACCGGGTTGTCCTCGATCGGCAGGATGTTGCCCAGCAGCAGGATCTTCGCGCGCCTGGTCGTGCGCGCGAGCACCGCGGCCGTCATGTTGACGCCGACGTCCACGCACGACGGCGTCGAGTGGTGCTCGTTGATCATCAGGCCGTCGTAGCCGACCTGGTCGGCGAGCTCGTACTCGGTCAGGTAGCGCTGGTAGTTCTCCGCGGCCTTCTTGCGGTCGAAGAAGCGATTCGGAAACGCGAGGCGCAGCGACGGGTACTTGTCGCCCTCGGCGTCCGGGTACTCGTGATGCGGCATCTCGCTGAAGTAGTAGAGCTTCATTTCAAGAACTCCCTCACGAGACGCGCGAAGGCGTCGGGCTGCTCGATCGGCACGAGGTGACCGCACTTCTCGAGGACGGTGAGCGTCGAGCCCGGCAAGAGCTTCCGGTAGCGCTCGCCGCACTCGACCGGGATGATCCGATCCTCGCGGCCCCACACGATCAGCGCCGGGTTCGTCACGCGCGGCAGGAACCGCTCGAGCACCGGGTTGTGCATGTACGGCTTCCACGCGAGCCGCGCGCTCATCTCGCGGTTGCGCTCGGCGATCTCCAGATCCGCCGGCGTGGGTACCTTGCCGAAGAGCTCGTCCCACTCGGGGATCGTCTTCGGGTCGTGCACGTTCAGCGTGCGCAGCTCGGCGGGCGTGTGGAAGAACACGTCGAGGATCTCGCTCTTCTCGGGCTTCAGTCCCGCCGCCGCGGAGAGCACGAGCTTGTCGATCGAGCCGGGCCCCATCGCCGCCATCTCCGCCGCCGTCCAGCCGCCGAGCGACTGGCCGAGCAGGTGCGGACGCCGAAGTCCCGCGACGTCGATGAACCAGAGATAGAAGCGCGCGAGATCGGCGATGCTCTGCATCCACTCGGCGTCGCCCGACGCGCCGAAGCCGGGGTGCGTCGGCGCCCACACCGTGTAGTGCTCGGCCAGCGCGCGGAACGCGCGCGTGAAGCCGCGATTGCCGCCCGCGCCGTGGAGGACGAGCAGCGGAGCGCCTTGCCCGCCGGTCCACGCGTGCACCGCCACGCCGCCGACCGAGATGGTCTCCTCACGTATGTCCATGACGCCGTATTATGCTCTCCTTCCCATGGGCAAGATCCTGGTCAAGAGCGCGTGGGGCTCCGACGACCCCACGAAGGCCGCGTTCCCGTTCCTCCACGCCAACGCGCTGGCGGAGGCCGGGCACGACGTCCAGATCTTCCTGCTCGGCGAAGCGGTCTCGCTGATGCGCGCGCCCGTCGCGAACGCGGTCGTGCCGGTCGGGTGGCCGCCGCTCGCGGAGACGCTGCCCGCAACCTTCGAGTCATCCCCATCCACGTCTGAGGCGCGTGCTCGAGGGCCCGGGGGGTCCTCGACAGCGATCTCGAAGGCAAGAACGCGACGTTCGCCAATCCGAAGATCCTCGTGGGCCTCATCGAGTGGTGCGACAAGATCCTGACGGAATGAGCGCATGAGCGATCGGCTCGCGGACAAGGTCGCGCTCGTCACCGGCGGCGCGTCGGGGATCGGGCGCGAGATCGCGCGCGCCTATCTCGCCGAAGGCGCGCGCGTGGTGATCGCCGATCGCAACGCCGCGCTGCTCGCCGAGACCGCGAAGGACCTCGGCGCCGCGGCCGTCGAGATGGACGTCACGCGGGAGGCGGACGCGGAGCGCGCCGTCGCGCACGCGGTGTCGCAGTTCGGCCGGCTCGACATCGCCGTGAACTGCGCCGGCCTCGGCTTCGCCGTTCCTCTCGTCGAGCAGACCGAAGCCCAGTGGGACACCGTGCTCGACGTGAACCTCAAGGGCGTGTTTTTGTGTCTCAAGCACGAAGCTCGAGCCATGGCGGCCGGGGGACGGGGTGGAGTGATCGTCAACATCGCGTCGATCAACGCGCGCCAGCCGGCCGAGGGGCTCTCCGCCTACTGCGCCGCGAAAGCGGGGGTCGAGATGCTCACGCGCTGCGCGGCGATGGAGCTCGGACCGCAGGGCGTGCGCGTCGTCGGCATCGGGCCGGGGCTCGTCGACACGCCGCTGACCGCGTTCCAGCAGGAGCGCCCGCACGTGCGCGAGGCGTTCCTCGCCAACATCCCGCTCGGCCGCGTCGGCGCGCCGCGCGACATCGCCAACGCCGCCGTGTTTCTCGCGTCCGACGACGCGAGCTGGATCTCCGGCGACACGCTGTTCGTCGACGGCGCCGAGCTCACCAAGAAGTATCCAGAGCTCGGGCGCTTCCGCCGCACCTGACTGGAGGGTCGTACACGATGCCACGTCTCGATCGTCTGCCCGAGGCCAACCGCAAGACGCTCCTCACCGCGCCGGTGCAGCTCAACGAGAGCGCGCCGTTCGTGCCGCTCGCGAAGCCGCTCGCGACGGCGCGCGTGAGCATCGTGACGACGGCCGGGCTCCACCGGCGCGGCGACAAGCCCTTCGGGCCCGGCGAGCAGACGTATCGCGTCATTCCCGTCGACACGCGGGACGCGGACGTCGTGCAGAGCCACACAAGCATCGGCTTCGACCGCACGCCGCTCATGCGCGACCTCAACATCACGTACCCGATCGACCGGCTGCGCGAGCTCGCCTCGCGCGGCGTGATCGGCGGGCTCGCGCCGAACGGGTACTCGTTCATGGGCGCGCTGCGCGACGTCGCCAAGGTCGCGAGCGAGACGGGGCCGGAGGTCGCGGCGCGTCTGCGCGCCGACGGCGCCGACGTGGCGGTGCTCACCCCGACCTGACCGCTGTGCACGCACACCGTCGGTGTGCTGGCGCGCGCGCTCGAATCGGCCGGGATCGCGACGACGTCGATCAGCCTCGTCCGCGAGCACACGGAGAAGGTGAAGCCGCCGCGCGCGCTGTTCGTGCCGTTTCCGTTCGGCCACGCGTTCGGACGTCCGAACGCGCCGGAGCTGCAGCACCGCGTGTTGCGAGCGGCGCTCGATCTGCTGAGCGCGCCGAGCGGGCCCGTCCTCAGCGACTTCCCCGACGACGCGGAGCCCGGCGATCAGCCGCCCGCGCCGCGGCAGGCATCCGCGATTCCAGCCGCCGCCGTCGCGAGCGATGCGGTCACAGAGGTCGGTGAATTCCTCGCGCGGCACGAGCAGTGGCAGGGCAAGAACGGAGGCCGCACGGCGTTCGGGTTGAGCGGGCTGCCGGCATCCCGATTCGAGGAGGTCGTGCGCTTCCTCCAGGGGTTCGCCGACGGCGCCGCGGTCGCGGACATGAGCGGGCGGCCTGCCGGCGTCACGCTGCCCGCGTTCATCCGCTGGTGCGCCGACGATCTCAAGACGCTCGCGTTCGAGGGTCACATGGCGATGCATCCCGAGGCCGGCGGCGACGAGATCGCGCGCTGGTTCTGGGGCACGACGGCAGTGGGACAGCTCTTGCGTCGCGTGCGCGACCGGCTCGACGCGTCCGACGACCCGGCCTGGAAGGCCGCGGCGTTCGGCGTCGCGAGGTGATCAGCCCACCCACACCAAGGCTCATCGCGAGGAGGCTCGCGGACACCGACTTCGACGTGCTCTGCGCCATGCACCGCGATCCCGACGTGATGGCGAGGCTCGGGGGCCTGCGCGCCGACGAGCGGACGCGCGCGTACCTTGCCGAGAATCTCGCGCACTGGGCCGAGCACGGCTTCGGCCTGTGGACCTTCCACGACCGCAACACCGGCGCGTTCGTCGGCCGCGGCGGGCTGCGGCACGCGATCCTGGAGGGCCGCTCCGAGGTCGAAATCGCCTACGCGCTGATGCGGGAGGCGTGGGGCAAGGGCTTCGCGACGGAGATCGCCACCGCGTGCATCGACGTCGCGTTTCACCAGCTGGCGCTCCGCGATCTCGTCGCGTTCACGTACCCCGACCACGCCGCCTCGCGCCGCGTGATGGAGAAGGTCGGCTTCCAGTACGAGCGCGACATCAAGTATCACGACGAGCGTCACGTGCTCTATCGGCTCCACGCGCCATGACGCGCACGGCGGACGTCGTCATCATCGGCGGCGGGGTCACCGGCGTGTCGATCGCGTTTCATCTCGCGGGCGCGGGCGTGCGCCGTGTGCTCGTGCTCGAGCGCCGCTTTCTCGCGTCGGGCGGCACCGGACGCAGCGTCGGGATCGTGCGCCAGCTCTATCCGACGGTCGAGACGAGCGCGATGGTGCGCCGCTCGCTCGGCGTCTTTCAGGACTTCACGAACGCCGTCGGCGGCGACGCGGGCTACGTCGCGTGCGGCGCGCTCATCGGCGTGTCGCCGGCGATGCGGCCGAAGCTCGAGGCGAACCTCGCGATGCAGCGCGGTCTCGGCATCCGCGCGGAGATCCTCGAGCCCGTTGACGTCGCGCGCGTCGAGCCGGCCATCGATCCCTCCGGGCTCGGCGCGGTGCTGTGGGAGCCGGAGTCGGGCTACGGCGATCCGACGGCGGTCACGCTCGCGTACGCCGATGCCGGGCGGCGCCGCGGCGTCGTGATCGAGCAGGGCGTCGAGGTGGCGGCGATCGACGTCGAGGCCGATCGCGTGCTCGGCGTGCGGACGACATCGGATGATCGAATCGACGCGCCGGTCGTCGTCAACGCGGCGGGATTGTGGTCGCCGGCGGTCGCGCGGCTCGCGAACGTCAGCCTGCCGATCATCGTCGGCCGTCATCCCGTCTTCACGATCGAGCGCGGTCCGACGTTGCCCGGGCATCGCGTCTATCTCGATCTCGCGGGCGGCAGCTACGTCCGTCCGGAAACCGGCAACCTCACGCTGACCGGCTCGCTGACCGACGACGAGACCGAGCACCCGATGGATCCCGAGCTGCTCGGCGCCGAGGCCGGCTTCGAGGAAGCGAGCGCGGTGCTCGAGCGCACGTCACGCGCGGTGCCGAAGCTCGCGGACGCGCGCTATCGCCGCGGCTACGCGGGCGCGTTCGACATCACGCCGGACTGGATGCCGGTGCTCGATCAAACGGGCCCCGCCGGCTTCTTCACCGCCGCGGGCATGAGCGGCCACGGCTTCAAGCTGGCGCCGTCGGTCGGCGAGATGATGGCCGCGCTGATCACGGGAGCCGCGCCTCCGGTGAGCGCGACGCCGTTCCGTCTCGCGCGCTTCGCGAGCGCGGCGGTCAGCGGCACGTTCGTCGCGTCGTATTTGCGCTGACCCGCGCCCACGGCTATGGTCGGAAGACCATGGTCGCCGGCGTTCGTCGCGGCGCTCGACGACGCGATGGACCTCGAAGCCGCCGTCCTGCTGACGCACCTCGGGCACTCGCCCGGGTGGCTCGATACGCTATAGTCGTGTGCCCGACTCCGGAGGAGGCAGGAAGCTCATGCTGACGATCGAATCGACCCCCGAGATGGCCGCGCAAGTCTACGCCACGATGGAAAGAAATATCGCCGTCGTGCGACGGCGCCTCGGCCGCCCGCTCACCCTCGCCGACAAGGTTCTCCTCGGCCATCTCGACGATCCCGAGCACCAGGAGATGGAGCCTGGAAAGAGCTATCTGTTCCTGCGTCCCGATCGCGTGGTGCTGCAGGACGTCCTCGGCCAGACCGCGATGCTGCAGTTCCGCCAGACCCGGCGCGAGAAGGTCGCGGTGGCGACGACGGTGCACTGCGACCATCTGATCCAGGCGCGCGTCGAAGGCGAGCGCGATCTCCGCGAGTCGCTCCAGGAAAACACCGAGGTGTACGAGTTCCTGAAAGCCGCGGCGGCGAAGTACGGCGCCGGCTTCTGGAGCCCGGGCGCCGGCATCATCCATCAGGTCGTCCTCGAGAACTACGCGTTCCCCGGCGCGCTGATCATCGGCACGGACTCGCACACGCCGAACGCGGGCGGTCTCGGCGCCTGCGCGGTCGGCGTCGGCGGCGCGGACGCGGTCGAAGTGATGGCCGGGCTTCCGTGGGAGGTGCTGTACCCGCGTCACATCGCGGTGCACCTCACCGGCAAGCTGAGCGGGTGGACGGCGCCGAAGGACGTCATCCTCTACGTCGCGGGCAAGCTCACGGTCTCCGGCGGCACGAACGCGATCGTCGAGTACATCGGGCCCGGCGCGCGCACGATCAGCGCCACCGGCAAGGCGACGATCACGAACATGGGCGCGGAGCTCGGCGCCACGACCTCGATGTTCCCGGTGGACGAGAAGATGGCGGCCTACCTCGCCGCGACCAATCGCGCGGCGCTCGGCCCGCTCGCGCTGAAGCACCAGGCGCTGCTGTCGCCGGATCCGGAAGTCGAAGCGCATCCGGAGAAGCACTACGACACCGTGATCGAGCTCGACCTCTCGAAGCTCGAGCCCTACGTCGTCGGGCCGCACTCGCCCGACCGCGCGCGTCCGATCAGCAAGCTCGCCGCGGAGGTGCGTGACGCGGGCAACGGGTTCCTCGAGAAGATCTCGAGCGCGCTCATCGGCAGCTGCACCAACTCGTCCTACGAGGACATGAGCCGCGCCGCGGACGTCGCCGAGCAGGCGAAGCGGCACGGCCTCAAGGTCGCCACGCCCTTCATGGTCACGCCGGGCTCCGAGCAGGTGCGCGCGACGATCGAGCGCGACGGCCAGATGCAGTCGCTGCGCGACATCAACGGCACCGTGCTCGCCAACGCGTGCGGCCCGTGCATCGGACAGTGGCGCCGCGCGAAGGAAGAAGCGGCGGTCGCGAACACGATCGTGACGTCGTACAACCGCAACTTCCCGGCGCGGAACGACGGCGAGCGCACGACCATGAACTTCATCGCGAGCCCGGAGATCGTCACCGCGCTCGCGGTCGCGGGACACCTCACCTTCAATCCGCTCACCGACACGCTCACCGGCGCGGACGGCAAGGCGTTCAAGCTCGGGGCGCCGAAGACGGCACCCGAGGTGCCCGCGCGCAACTTCGATCGCGGCCGCGACCTCTACGTGGCGCCGCCGGCGGACGGCAGCGGCGTCACGCTCTCGGTCAGCCCGCAGAGCGAGCGGCTGCAGATCATGGAGCCGTGGCCCGCGTGGGACGGCAAGGACTTCACCGACATGCCGGTGCTGCTGAAGGCGAAGGGCAAGACGACGACCGACCACATCTCGCCGGCCGGCGTGTGGCTTCGCTATCGCGGCCACCTCGACAAGTTCAGCGACAACCTGCTGCTCACCGGCATCAACGCCTACACCGGCGAGCCGGGCAAGACGCTCAACGTGCTGACCGGGGAGCGGAGCGCGATGGTGTCGAAGGTCGCGCGCGACTACAAGGCGCGCCGCGTGAAGTGGGTGATCGTCGGCGACAGCAACTACGGCGAAGGCTCGAGCCGCGAGCACGCCGCGCTCTCCCCGCGCCTGCTCGGCGGCGCCGCGGTGATCGTGCGCAGCTTCGCGCGCATCCACGAGTCGAACCTGAAGAAGCAGGGGCTGCTGGCGCTCACGTTCAGCGATCCCGCCGACTACGACAGGATCCGCGAGGACGATCGCATCAACCTCGTCGGGCTGCGCGATCTCGCGCCCGGCAAGCCGGTGGAGTGCCGCATCGCGCACGCCGACGGCACGAGCGAGGTCATCCAGCTCAAGCACACGTTCGCGGCGTCGCAGCTCGAGTGGTTCCGGCGCGGCTCCGCGCTGAACCTCTTCCACAAGTAGCCGCGGGGGGGGGCGGCTCAAGCGTAGGCCCGGGCGTGCCGATAGCTCCATGGAGGCCTGACAACGGAGGTCGACATGGTCAACGCGGTATACCCCTCGCGCGTGGTTCGGCTGTGGATCATGATCGCCGCCCTGCTCGTGCTCACCATCGTGCGGGTGGCCGGCGCGGCGCCGGCGCCGGCGAGCGTCGAAGGCACGTACGTCCTCGATCCGGGTGCGAGCGATGACGTGCTCAAGGCGATCGACGGCGTCGTCGCGGAGATGAGCAGCCTCAAGGCCCCGTTCGCGCGCCGCCGCCTGCGCGAGCTCAACCAGCCGCCGCGGCGCATCGACGTCGCGTCCACCGCGTCGGACGTCAGCATCACGACCGACGAGCGCGACACGATCCGCACGCCGGCGGATGGGCGGCCCGTCCAGTGGACGCGCGACGACGGCGAGACCTTCACGATCCGCAGCGTCTGGGACGCGCGCACGCTCAAGCGTGTGTTCGTGGCCGACGACGGCGAGCGCGCGAACAGCTACGCGTTCAGCCCCGACGGCGCGATGCTGCGGATGAGCGTCGTGCTCACGAGCCCGCAGCTCCCCGGCCCCCTCGCCTACACGCTCGTCTACCGCCGCGCGCACTGACGCGCGCTGTGGCACAGTATGGGCCGCTCGACCTCCGAGAGAGGAGCGGCCTATGAGCCAGGACACCCAGGTCCTCGTCGGCGCCGGACAGTGGACTTCCGCCAAGAAGAGCGGCGCGCTCTATCGCGGTGACGGCGGCGATCAGTGGGAGCAGCTCACCAGGGGTCTGCCGAATCCCGTCTCCGTGCAGGCGATCACGTTCCATCCCACCGACCGCAACGTCGTCTTCATCGGCACGCAGGACGGGCCGTACCGCAGCACCGACGGCGGGACCACGTGGGCGCGTACCGACTTCCCCGCCGGCCTCCAGGTGTGGTCGATCGCGTTCCATCCGCGCGATGCGCGCGTGATGTTCGCCGGCACGTCGCCGGTGGCGGTCTTCCGCAGCGACGACGGCGGCAGCACGTGGCGCCGGCTGCCGAACGCGAAGCAGCGCGACCGGCTCACGATGGCGTTCCCGAGCCGCGTGATGCGGATGGGGATCACGCCCGGCAGCCCGGACGCGATCTACGCCGCGCTCGAGGTCGCCGGCGTGATGCGGAGCCTCGACGGCGGCGAGACGTGGGAGGACTGCAGCGATCCGCTCGAGAAGCTCGCAGAGCGTCCGAACCTCAAGAGCAAGATCCAGAGCGACAGCGAAGCGGAGGGCATGCTCGACGCGCACGCGCTGCTCGTCAGCGACGCGGCGCCGGGCTCGGTCTTCCTCGCCGTGCGCATGGGCCTCTTCCGCAGCGACGACCGTGGCAAGAGCTGGCAGGACATGGAAGTCGGCCGCTTCTCACCGCTCACGTACGGGCGCGATATTCGCGTCTCGCCCCAGGATCCGAACGTGCTCTACGCGGCGCTCAGCCCCGCCGCGCGCAGCACCGACGGGTCGGTGTATCGCAGCGCGGACATCGGCAAGACGTGGACGCGCTTCGACCACGGCGTGAAGGCGCGCGCGACCATGATGTCGCTCGCGCTCCATCCGCGCGACGCCGCGCAGGTCTACTGCGTCTCGCGCTGCGGCCAGGTCTTCGGCACGCGCGACGGCGGGAAGAGCTGGCGCGAGTCCCCGCTCCCGGTCGACGACGTCTACGCCATCGCCTGCGGCTGATCGCGAGGGCGAGCGACGGGCCGGCCGCGTCTTTCGCGGCTGGCTCGTCGTCGCCGGCGCGTTCGTCGTCCTCTTCGTCGCCTACGGCGCGCAGTACTCCTTCGGCATCTTCCTGACGTCGCTGCTCGAGGAGTTCCACTGGAGCCGCGCGAGCCTCGCCGGCGTCTTCTCGATCTACGCGTCGCTCTATCCGATGCTGGGCTCCGTCGCCGGCCGGATGACGGATCGCTTCGGGCCGCGCGCGGTGATCTCCGTGGGCGGATGCCTGCTCGGCATCGCGATGGTGGCGATGGCGTTCGTGACCCAGCTCTGGCAGCCGTACGTCATCTACACCGGCATCGCCGCGCTCGGGATGAGCGCCGCGTACGTGCCGTGCAACGCGACCGTCGTGCGCTGGTTCGTGGCGCGCCGCGGACTCGCGGTCGGGCTCGCGATGTCGGGCGCGAGCGCGGGGACGTTCGCGATCCCGATCGTCGCGCAGACGCTCGTGGACGCCGTCGGCTGGCGCGCGGCGTACGCGGTGTTCGGCGTGGCGATCGCCGCGACGCTGCTCGTCGTGAGCCCGGTGATGCGCCGCGATCCCGAGAGCGTCGGCCTCCTTCCGGACGGACGGCCACTCCTTCCGCACGCGCCGTCCGTGGCCGATCCCGGGGCGTGGCCGCTCGCCCGCGCGCTGCGCAGCCGCATCTTCTGGATCCTCGTCGCGACGTTCGCGCTCACGTGGGTGCCGGTCTTCATTCCGCTGGTGCACCTGGTGCCGTTCGCGCGCGACCTCGGCCACTCGCCGATGACGGCGGCGTGGGTCGTGTCGAGCCTCGGCGCCGGCGCCGTGGCGGGACGTCTCGTGATGGGCCCGCTCTCCGATCGCGTCGGCCGCGTGCCCGCGCTGCGCGTCGCGCTCGTCCTGCAGGGCGCCGCGTGTCTCACGTTCCTCGCCGCGCACGGCGTGGTCACGCTGATCGCGGCGGCGGTGCTGTACGGCTACGGATACGCGTCGGTCTCGACGCTCTTTCCCCCGCTCGTCACGGATTTCTTCGGACGCGCGCACGCGGGATCGATCGTCGGCGCGCTGTTCGCGATCGCGGGATGTGTCGGCGGGCTCGGACCGTGGATCGGCGGCGCGCTCTACGACGCCACCGGAAGCTACACGTCGACGTGGATTCTCTGCGCGCTGCTGAACGCGGCCGCGCTGGGGGTCTTCACGACCGCGCGCCTGCCGCCACGAACGTGACGGCACTCGCGGAGGGCCGGGATTCACTCCCGGCCCGGAGCGCGGGGGCTTGGGGGGTGCTCCTAGCACCCCCCATGTTTGTTGTCGGGATCGCCGAGCGCGGCGATGACGAGCGCGCCCGGCACGTCGATCGGATGCACGCCGCGCCCGTAGGCAGCGACTTCCTCGCAGAGCCAGCCGACACACGGGCCGCCGGCGGAGCCGTCGTGCTCGCGGATCTGATCCCGGATCGCGGCCCACTCACGCTCCGCGGCGGCGCCGAGCGCGCGATAGCGCGCGGCGCTCTCGAGCGCGAAGACGATGCGCGCGGGCTTGCCCTCGAGCCACTTCAGCGCGGTGCGCGTGGCGTCGACGGTGCCGTGGATCATCGTGTCCGTGTCCCCGGCGCCCTCGCTGAGCCCGAGGCCCATCAGGTACGCGGCTTCGAGACACCCGACGCTCGCGAGCGGCGGCGTGGAGGCGGCGCCGAAGACGTCGCCCATCATCGAGCCGCAAATCGTGCGCATCTTCGGCCCCATCAGCTCGCGCCACGGCGTGAGGAAGCCGGCCGCGGGCGCGCCGCTGGCCTGGGCGCTGAAGCCCAGCGTGAAGCCGCGCGGATACCGGCCGCGGAACGGCCAGCCGGCGAGCACGAGCCGCGCCGCCGCCTGCGCGGCGTCCGCGAGCTGGCTGCCCTTCGTCGCCGCGACGCCGCTGGTCGCGCCTTCGGCATTGCTGAAGCAGATCACCATCGCGCCTTCGGTGACGAGGCCGCGGTCGGTCAGCAGTCCCGCGGTCACGCCGCCCGTCACGCCGACGGAGCCGAGGACGCCGCGCACGGAGCGCGTCAGCTCTCCGCGCGGCGCCGCGGTCGTCAGCACGACCGCCAGGTGCGGCGTCACACCATCGAGGGACGCGCGGGCCGTCGTCGCCGCCGCCTGCACAGCGTCCAGGGTGTCGGTGCCTCGCTCGATGCCGACACCGACGTGGAGGGTCGAGGCCGAGTGGCGCGGATGGGTGATTGTCTGGAGCATGATGAGCCCCCGTGCACCGGAAGTGCCAAGCGGAAGCACCCGGGAAAAAAGGCTTCTCACCCTTGTTACTGGGAAATCGATGCCGGGTGGACACACCCGGACGGCCACTTCGGCACGGGGCTGACGCCTCTCGGCACCTCAGGTATCGTCAGCACCACTGGAGCGCCGCAGATCGAGCATCTCGGGAAGGTCCGCCGGGGGCGGCACGCTCTCGAGGCGGGTGATCCGCCGCATGTTCCGCACGATCCCCGCGATCCGGCGGCCGGCGGTGAGCATCGTGTCGTGTTGTCGACCGCGAGCGCGATCCGGCGGCTCAGATCGTCGGCGAGGGCTGGCGCGGCTTGCTTTCGCGGAGCGCCTGCGCGAGCAGCGGATGCATCGGGGTGGCCGCGCGATAGTGCTGCGCGATCGCCGCCGCGCCCGCGGGATCGGCGTGCACCGCGGCGACGCGCGCGAGCCCGCCCTCGCCGTCCGCGAGATCGATCACGCACGCGTCGGCGACGAACGGCACGGCGAGACGCGCGACCGTCGCGAGCGCGACCGAGGCGTCGAGCGACTCCGCGACGGCGGTGCTCACGTCCGCGAGAAACGACGCGCGCTCGTGGTCGAGCCGCGTCTTTTCCTGCGCGGCGCGCGACTTGCGCCACGATGCGATCAGAGCGGCGGTGAGGAGGACGAGGAGGGTCGCGCCGAGCAAAGGCGCCAGCATCTGTGGCTTTGCGTCCCAGCCTCGCGGCTGGTTTGCCGTTGTCGGAAAGGAGCGACTACAGGATACCGTACTCCTTCAAGCGCCGGTAGATCGTTCGGCGCGAGAGACCGAGCGCGCGCGCCACGGCCTCCTTGTCGTTCTCGAATTTGGTGAGCGCCTTGAGGATCAGATCCTTCTCCACCGCGGCCAGCGTCGGCAGCTCGCCGCTGCCGCCCTCGAGGGCAGGCATCACCGCGGCGGCGCCGGCGTGCGAGAGGCTCGGAAGATCGTTGAGCGTGATCTGCTCGCGCGCGCCCATCGCGAACGAGCGCTCGATCAGGTTCTCCAGCTCGCGCACGTTGCCGGGGAACTCGTACGCCGTCAGCGCGGCCAGCGCGTCGGGCGCGATCGCGCGCACGTCGCGGCGGAAGCGGCGGTTGAAGCGGCGGATGAACTGGTTGACCAGCGCGGGGATGTCGTCGCGGCGCTCGCGCAGCGGCGGAAGCTGGATGCGCACGACGTTGAGGCGGTAGAAGAGGTCCTGCCGGAACGTGCCCGCGTGCATCGCCTGCTCGAGGTTCCGGTTGGTCGCGGCCACCACGCGCACGTCGACGTTGTACGCCTTGGTCGAGCCGACGGGCCGCACCTGCATCTCCTGCAGCACCCGCAGCAGCTTCACCTGCAGGCTCGGCGGCAGCTCCGCGATCTCGTCCAGGAAGATCGTGCCCTCGTGGGCGCCGCGGAAGAGGCCGAGCGCGTCGGCGTGGGCCCCGGTGAACGCGCCGCGCACGTGACCGAAGAACTCGGACTCGAGGAGATCGCCCGGAATCGCGCTGCAGTTCACCGGAATGAACGGCCGCTTGGCGCGCGAGGAAAGCCGGTGGATCGCGGCGGCCACGAGCTCCTTGCCGGTCCCGCTCTCGCCTTCGACGAGCACCGGCGAGTCGGTGACCGCGACCTTGCCGATGATCTCCTTGACCCGCTCCATGGCGGGCGAGCTGCCGATCAGCTCGTTGAGCGTGAGCTCCTCGCCGAGCCGCGTGCGGAGCTCGTGCACCTCGCCGCGGAGGAGCCGGCGCTCCATCATCCGGTGCATGAGGTGCTGGATCTCATCGAGGATCAACGGCTTCGAGAGGTAGTCGTAGGCGCCTTCCTTCAGCGCCTCGACCGCGGACGAGATCGCGGGATAGCCGGTCATCACCACGACCTCGATCGACTCGTCGATCTTCTTGATCTCGCGCAGGAGGTCGATGCCGCTCATGTCCGGCATGCGGATGTCGGTCATCGCGATGTGAAAGACGTTCGTCTTCAGCGCTTCCAGGGCATCGTGGCCGGTGCCGGCCGTCGTGACCTGGTAGCCCCAATGCGAGAGCGCTTCGTTCAAAAGCTGCAGAATCGAGCGCTCGTCGTCGACCACCAGAACGCGCGCGCTTTCACTCACTGGCCCGAATGTAGCACGCGGAGGTGTCAATCTGACAAGCAATACTGCGCCCCCGGGCCGACGGTTTGTTGCGTGGGCGGGGCGGCCATGTTAGCGTGGTCGTTGACTTTTTCAATCGAGGAGATCCCGCATGGCTGATGCCCTCCACCTGACCGAGAAGAATTTCGACGAGACCCTGGTCGCGAGCCAGGGCGTGCTGATGGTGGATTTCTGGGCCGAGTGGTGCGGGCCGTGTCGGGCCGTCGCGCCAGTCCTCGAAGAGCTGGCGAAGGAGTCCGCCGGCACCGTCACGCTGGCCAAGGTGAACGTGGACGAGAACCCCGGACTCGCCGCCCGCTACGGCATCCGGTCGATCCCCACGATCCTCTTCGTCAAGCAGGGCAAGGTCGCCGACCAGGTGATCGGCGCCGTGCCGAAGGTCCAGCTCAAGAAGAAGCTGGACGCGCTCGCCTGAGCGCGAGCCCGCACATCCCGCTCTCGGAAGACGACCTAGTCCGGCGCATCAGGACGGTCGCCGCACGCGACCGCGACGGTGTGGCCGTCGGCATCGGCGACGATTGCGCCGTCCTCGAGCCGGCTGCCGGCGCCCACCTGCTCGCAACGACGGATCTGCTCCTCGAAGACGTCCACTTCCGTCGGCGCTACGCGGAGGCCGCGGACATCGGCTGGAAGGCGCTCGCCGTCAACATCTCCGACATCGCCGCGATGGGCGGCCGGCCGCGCTGGGCGCTCGTCGCGCTCGCCTGCCCCGCCGCCACGACGGTCGAGGAGATCGACGCCTTCTATGAAGGCGCGCTCGCCGTGGCGCGCGAGCACGGCACCGCGGTGGTGGGTGGCGATACCTCGTCGTCACCGCACGGGTGGTTCGTGAACGTCACGCTGCTCGGTGAGGCCACACGCGCGGTGCTGCGCTCCACCGCCCGCCCCGGCGACGTCGTGGCGGTGACCGGCACGCTCGGACGCTCCGCGGCCGGGCTCGCGATCCTCGAACGGGAGGCCGCCCCTGACGGCCTCGATCCGGATACCCTTGCTGAGATGACCGCCGCCCACCTCCGTCCCCGCCCGCGGGTCGCCGAGGGGCAATGGCTCGGGGCGGCCGACGGCGTCACCGCGATGATGGATCTCTCGGACGGCCTCGCGACCGACCTCGGCCGGATCTGCGCGGAGAGCGACGCGGCGGCGACGGTGCGGCTCGACGCGGTCCCGGTCGCCGACGGCGTCCGGCGCGTGGCGAGCGCGCTCGGCCGGGATGCGGTCGCGTGGGGCACCGGAGGCGGCGAGGACTACGAGCTCCTGGTCACGTGCGCGGCCGACGCGTTTCCGCGGATCGCGTCGGGGCTCGCGCGGGCGACGGGGACGGCCCTGACCGCGGTCGGAACGATCGAGCGGGCAGGCCCGCAGCCTCCCGTGCGCTTCCTCGACGAGCGTGGACAGCCGGTCGCGGTCACGCGCGGGTACGAGCACTTCGTGAGTACGCCATTTGAGGGTCACGGACCGTCAAGAGGTCGTGGCTGAGCGATGGACACGATCCTTCTCAATCTGATCCTCCTCGGATTCCTCGTCGCGTGCTCGGCGCTGCTCACCGGCGCCGAGGCCGCGTACTTCTCGCTCGGCCGCTCGCGCCTGCGGGCGCACGCCGAGGGCGACGCGCGGGCGCCGCTGATCGAGCAGCCGCATGACCTGCTCGTCACGCTGCTGATCGGCATCACGCTGATCAACATCGGCGCCTCCGCGATCGCGGCGACCATCGCCGTGAATCTCTTCGGCGAGCGCTTCGGGCTCCTGGCCGAGATGATCGGCATGATCCTCGTGCTGACCACGTTCGGCGAAGTGCTGCCGATGACGATCGCGGTGAAGTATCCGGAGCAGTTCCTGCGGGTCGTCGGCCGCCCGGTGAGCTGGCTCGGCACGCTGCTGCACCCGGTCCGCGTGGTCCTCGCCGCCTTCACGACCCTCACGGTCAAGGCGGTCGGCGGCGGCAAAGCCGAGCGGCCGGAGCTTTCGGAGGAAGAGCTGCGGACGCTCGTCGACGTGGGCGCGAGCGAGGGCGTGGTGGAGCGCGACGAGCGCGAGATGATCCACAAGGTCTTCGAGCTGGAAGACACGCCCGTGCGCTCGGTGATGGTGCCGCGCACCGACATGTTCTGCCTCGACGTCGAGACGCCGGCCGCGGAGATCCTGCCCGCGCTGCGCGAGAACCTGCACTCGCGCGTTCCCGTGTACGAGGGCTCGATCGACGTGATCGTCGGCCTGCTCTACACGAAGGACCTCCTGCCCTACGTGGCGACCGGGCTCGCCCCGTCGTTCGACCTGCGCGCGCATCTCCATCCGCCGTACTTCGTGCCGGAATCCAAGCGCGCGGACGCGCTGCTGCAGGAGTTCCAGGCGAAGAAGCTGCACATGGCGGTCGTCGTGGACGAGTACGGCGGCACCGCCGGGCTGGTGTCGCTCGAGGACCTCCTCGAGGAGCTGGTCGGTGAGATCGCGGACGAGTACGACGAGCCCGAGCGCCTGATCCAGCGCGTGGACGAGACCACGTACCGCGTGGCCGGCAAGCTGCCGATCGACGAGCTGAACACGGTCGCCGGGCTCGCGATCTCGAACAAGGACTACGAGACGGTCGGCGGCTGGGTGCTCGACCTCTTCGGCCGCGTGCCGCGCAAGGCCGAGCGCGTCGAGACGCCGGAGGTGGTCGTGACGGTCGAGAAGGTCGAGCGCACGCGGATCGTGGAAGTCCTCATCTCGCTCCGCAAGCCCGCCACGAGCCAGGCCGCGGCATGATGCTCGTCTGGCTCGCCGTCGCGTGTCTGGCCGCCACGATGTTCTTCTCCGCGGCGGAGATGGCGTTCATCGCGGCGAACCGCCTGCGCCTGCGCCACCTCGCGGAAGAAGGCAACCGCGTGGCCGCCGACTACCTCGAGGCGTTCCGCAATCCCGCCCGGGTGCTGTCGACCGCGATGATGGGCGTGACCGTCGCCCACATCGTCGCGTCGTCGGCCGTGACGTTCGCGCTGCTGCCCCGGTTCGGCGGCACCGCCGCGCTGGTCGCGACCGGGATCCTCACGCCCGCGATGCTGGTGTTCGGCGAGATCATCCCGAAGGCCGTCGCGCGCGAGTGGGCGACGCGGCTGATCCTCACGCTCTACCGCCCGCTCGTGTGGGCGTCGACGCTGCTCGCGCCGTTCGTCGTGTTCTCGCAGGCGGCGGTCGGCGTCCTGCTTCGCGCGTTCGGGGGCCATCAGGCGAACATCCGGCACTTCGTCTCGCGCGAGGAGCTGAAGAACCTCCTCCAGATGGAGCCGGGCGAGGCCAACGTGACCACGCAGGAAGCCGAGATGATCGACGCGATCTTCGACCTCGGCGAGACGACGGTGCGCGAGGTGATGGTGCCGCTGGTCGACGTCCTCATGCTGCCCGAGCCCGCGACGCCGGTGGACGCGGTCGCGCTCGTGCAGCAGAAGGGCTACTCACGGATCCCGGTCTACGGCGAGCGGGAGACGAGCGTCACCGGCGTCGTGACCGCGATGGATCTCTTGCGCATGGGCGCGACCGCGCGCACCGTGCGCGACCTCATGCGCCAGCCGCTCTACGTGCCGGAGGCCAAGCGCATCGACGACCTGCTGCGCGAGATGCAGAAGGGCCGGCAGCACCTCGCGGTCGTCGTCGACGAGTACGGCGGCGCGACCGGCATCGTCACGCTCGAGGACATCGTCGAGCAGATCGTCGGCGACATCGAGGACGAGCACGACCGCACGCCGGCGACCGTCTCGCGCCTGCCCGACGGCAGCTACTGGGTCGCCGCGCGCACGAACATCGACGAATTGAACGAGGCGCTCGACTGGAACCTGCCGAAGCGCGACTACGAAACCATCGCCGGGCTCGTGCTCTCGACGCTCGGCCGCATCCCGCGGACGGGCGAGGAATTCCAGATCCCCGGCTATACCATCACGGTGCTCGAAGCGGATAATCGCAGGGTCGTCGCGGTGAAGATCGCGACGACGAGAGTGACCCTTCCAGAAGGCGCAGCGTAAAGCGTCCAGGAGGTTCGAACATGGCAGGCTCGATGGTGAAGTTCTCCGCGAACGGCGGCACGACCGACGGCTATCTCGCCACGCCGGCGTCGGGTCGAGGCCCCGGCCTTCTCGTCATCCAGGAGTGGTGGGGCCTCGTGGGGCACATCAAGAACGTGGCCGATCGCTTTGCGGCCGAAGGCTTCACGGCGCTGGCGCCGGACCTGTACCACGGCAAGACGGCGAACGAGCCCGACGGCGCGGGCAAGCTGTTCATGGCGCTGAACATCGGGCAGGCGGAGAAAGACCTGAAGGGCGCGACCGCGTACCTCGCCCAGCACTCGTCCACGAAGAAGCTGGGCGCCGTCGGCTTCTGCATGGGCGGTCAGCTCGCGCTGTTCGCGGGCACGCTCAATCCGTCGATCGGCGCCGTGGTGGATTTCTACGGCGTGCACCCGAACGTGAAGCCGGACTACTCGAAGCTCTCCGGCCCGGTGCTCGGCCTCTTCGCCGAGAAGGACGCGTTCGTCACGCCGGAGACGGCGCGACAGGTGGACGCCGACATCAAGAAGGCGGGCAAGCAGTCCGAGGTCCACATCTATCCGAACGTCGACCACGCGTTCTTCAACGACGAGAACAAGGGCGCGTACGACAAGCAGGCGGCGGACGACGCCTGGCGCCGCACGCTCGCGTTCTTCCGCAGCCATTTGAAGTAGAAGCTCTGAGGGGGGCAAGCCCCCCGCCCCCCAGGGATGAAACGCGCAAAGGGGCGAGCATCCGCTCGCCCCTTTGGTGTGCGCGGGCAATGCCCGCGCTCGAAACGTCTTCCACCACGGCCGCGGCGTCGCTTCCCATCGTGCACGTGCCGACCGCTGCGGCGAGCTTCGCCGATCACGGCAGCGCGACGAGGAGGAACTTTCGGTCTCCGGCGACGACGCGCGTGCCGTCGAGGAGGAAGTCACGCAGGCGGCGGAGGCGGGCGACGTTCTCCTCCGGCGGCAGGCGATCGTCGACGAGCGCCGACCGCTGCGGATCGAAGAGCAGGTCGTGCCGGATGAAGACGTGCGTGATGCCTGCCTCGCGCGCCCACTGGCGGACGTCGGCGCCCCGCGCGAGCAGGTCGCGGAGCGTGTAGTCCTCGAAGAGGTAGTCGCCGCGGTACGCGCGGGTCAGGTGATACGTGTCACGCCGCACGTCGACGAGCCACACGCGCGCGTCGGCGGGCAGCGTGTCGATGATCCGGTAGTACGGGTAGTAGTCGAGACGGCGCGAGAGATAGTCGACGCGCGGCTCGGCGCCGGTCACGACGAACATCGGCGCGGCGGTAACGAACCACGCGAGCGTCAGGACCAGGCTGCCGCAGGCGGGGAGCAGCAGCGCCATCCGGAGCCGGCGCGCGACCGCCCGTTCCGCGGGATCGGCCGTCGCGCGCGCGACGGCCCGCGCCGCGACGACGGCCGCCAGCACGAGCGCGGGCAGCGCGTAGCGCAAGACGTGCGCGCTCGCCGCCCACCAGGCGAACATCGCGGCCGTGACCGCGCCCGCGACCACGGTCTCGCCGTCCACGCGGCGGCGCCACAGCGCCCACACGAGCGCCGGCACGGCGACGAGGAGTACCACGCCGAGCGCGCTCTCGTAGTACGCCGCGACCTCGCGCTGGCCGAACAGCGAGACCCTGAAGGGCAGCAGCAGGAAGCCCGGCGCGCTCTTGTCACCGCCGTACGCGTCGTTGAACGCGCGAGCCATGGCCGAGCGCGCGACGTCCCACCCCGGCGCCGTTCCCGGCCAGAGGTCGAGGTAGTACGGAAAGAACGGGCTGCCGGTGAGCCACCACGTGCGCACGTACCACGGCGCGGCGATCGCGAGCATGCCCGCGATCGCCGCGAGCGCCGCGCCGGCGCCGCGCCTCGCGCGCCGCGTACCGAGCAGCACGGCGAGGCCGAGAACGACGGCGGGAAAGATCGCGAGGAGCTTCACGCCGAGCGCGAAGCCGCCCGCGAGCGCGACGATGGCCAGCTCGCGCGGCGCGCCCGTCGCCCACCAGCGCGCGGCGCTTCGCACGGCGATCACGAGGGTCAGCGCGAGCCCGAGGTCGACGTACCCGCTGCTCGCGACGTCGTAGACGACCGGCATCGTGGCGACGATCGCCGCCGCCGTGAGCGCCCACGCCCGGCCGCCATGCCCCGGCGCGTCCGCCACGCCTTCGCGTACCCACCCATGGACGGCGGCCAGGAGAAGGGGGAAGAGCGCGAACGTCGTCGCGCCGAACGCGGCCTCGCCGACGCGCGCGCTCACCATCCCGCCGAGCAGCATTCCCCAGAGGCCGTGCATCTCGACGCCGAGCGGCGAGTAGCTGACGATGCTCTCGCCGACGGTGAAGAGCCGTCCCGCCTCGATGAAGGCTTTCGGCAGCGCGATGTGGTACTGCAGCGCGTCCTTCGCGGTCGGCGGCGCGAGCGCGGCGACGGCGGCGATGAGCGCGGCGACCCCGATGAATGTCGCCGGCACGGCGACAGCGCCGCGGCCGGACGCGGGCGGGGTGTCGCCTGGGCCGTCCGGATCGGCCGCGCTGTCGGGGGGACGCGCGCGCTTGTCCCGCGCGAGTGCGACACCGGCGAACAGCAGGCCCGCCAGCGCCGCGACGACCGCGACGGCGGGACGATACGCCCCGCCGAGACCCGCGAAGAACCAGAAAAGAGACCAGGCGCCGGCGCCGAGCGTGCACGCCGTCGCGACGGCGAGTGAGCGGGGGGTTCGCGGTGATCGTGCATGGCCGGCCAGCAGCAGCGCCCCTGCGCCGTACCATGCGAGCACGATCGCGGCGGCGACCGCCAGCCCGGCCGCGCTCGCCGCGAGCTCGGGCCACCGCGCGACGCCCCGCACCGGCACGAACGCCACGATCGCGGCCAGCGCCAGGCGGGCGTGCGCGAACTCGACGCGGTGGACAAACAGGAACGCCGCCGTCAGCACGAGGCTGGCGGCGGCGCTCAGGAGAACGAGGGCGCGCTGGCCCAGGGGACGCGTTACGCGGAGGCGGCGGCCGCCTTCTCCTTCTTCTTCCGGCGCGAGGGCGCGGACGCCTCGCCCTTCGGCGGCCGTTCCTTCTTCTCCTTGCCCTTCGGCGTGTCGCCGTCGGCCGGCGTTTCCGTCCGGTCGACGAGCTCCAGGTACACCATCGGCGCGGCATCGCCCGGGCGCGGGCCGACGCGCACGATGCGCGTGTAGCCGCCGGGCCGGTCGGCGAAGCGCGCGGCGATCGTGTCGAACATCCGGCCGACGACGGCCGTGTCGTTCACCATCGCGAGCACCTGGCGGCGCGCGTGGAGACTCTCGCGCTTCGCCAGCGTCACCATCTCGTCGGCGGTCGGACGGATCGCCTTCGCCTTCGCCTCCGTCGTGAGCACGCGCTCGTGACGGAACAGCGACGTGAGGAGGTTGCGGAACATCGCCAGGCGGTGGTCGCTCCGCCGGCCGAGCTTGTAGTTGCCCCTGCGGTGCCTCATTTGGTCGTGGCTCCCCTGCCGAGCGCGCCCAGCAGATTCGGATCGATACGCATGCCGAGCGAGAGCCCGAGGCCGGCGAGCGCCGCCTTGATCTCGTCGATCGTCTTCTCGCCCAGCTTCTTCACGTCGACGAGGTCGGTCTCGGTCTTCTGCGCGAGGTCGGCCACGAGCGTGATGTCCGCGGCCTTGAGCGCGTTCACCGCGCGCGCGGGCAGATCCAGCTCCTCGAGCGTCTTGCCGAGCGCGTCGCGCAGGTACGCGCCGTCGGCATCCTCGCTCTCGTCGTCGTCCGGCGGCGCCGCGCGCAGCGGCGAGAAGTGCTCGCGCAGGAACGTGGCGGAACGCTCGAGCGCTTCCTCCGGGCTCACCGCGCCGTTGGTCCAGATCTCCACGACGAGCCTCTCGTAGTCGGTGATCTTGCCGACGCGCGAGACCTCGACGTTGTAGGACACGCGCGTGATCGGCGAGTACGCGGAGTCGAGGCCGAGCGTGCCCGCGGGCAGATCGGTCTTGCGATCCGCGGCCTCGTACCCGCGGCCGATGCCGATCCCGAGCTCCATCGACACGCGCCCGCTCTCGAGCGTGAACAGGTGCACCTCGGGGTTGATGACCTCGAGGTCGGTCTCCGGCACGTCGGCGCCCGTCACGGTCTTCGGCCCGCTCACCTCGATGCGCACGGTGCGCGGCTCGCCGGACGGGACCTGGATCGCGAGCTTCTTGAGATTGAGCAGCACGTCGGCCGTGCTCTCCTTCACGCCGGGGATCGGCGCGTCGGCGGCGCGGACGCCGTCGATCTTCACCCACGCCACGGCGGCGCCGGGGACGATCGACAAGAGCGTGCGGCGCAGCGAGTTGCCGACGGTGAGCGCGTAGCCCTTCTCGAACGGCTCGGCCACGAGGCGCCCGTAGCGCTCGCTCGAGATCTCCCACTCGACCTTCTTCGGCTTCTGAAACGGAATCCGTGGCATGTCGCCCCTTTGTTACTTGCTGTACAGCTCGACGATGAGCTGCTCGCTGACCGGAATCTGGATGTCCTCGCGCAGCGGAAGGCTGCGCACCACGCCGCGCCGGCCCGCCGTGTCGAGCTCGAGCCACTGCGGGACCGCGCCCCGTCCCGCGTTCATGTTGTCGTCCACGCGTGCCTCGTACTTCGAGCCGCGCAGCGCGACGGTGTCCCCGACCTTCACGAGATAGGACGGCACCGTGACCTTGCGGCCGTTCACCGAGAAGTGCCCGTGCGCCACCATCTGCCGCGACTCGCGGCGCGAGGCCGCGAAGCCGAGCCGGTAGACGACGTTGTCGAGTCTCAGCTCGAGCAGGCGCAGCAGGTTCTCACCGGTCACGCCCTTCTCGCGCTCGGCCGCGTGGAAGTAGCGGCGGAACTGGCTTTCGAGCACGCCGTAGATTCGCTTCGCCTTCTGCTTCTCGCGCAGCTGCACGCCGAACGGCGTCAGCTTGCCGCGGTTCAGGCCGTGCTGCCCGGGCGGATAGTTGCGGCGCTCGATCGCGCACTTGTCGGTGAAGCAGCGCGCGCCCTTCAGGAAGAGCTTCATGCCTTCTCGGCGGCACAGCCGGCACTTCGCATCCGCGTATCGCGCCATGCCGGCCTCCTACACCCGCCGCCGCTTGGGCGGGCGGCAGCCGTCGTGGGGAATCGGCGTGACGTCGCGGATGGCGGTGATCTCGAGTCCCACCGCCTGCAGCGAGCGGATGGCAGCCTCGCGGCCGGCCCCGGGCCCCTTCACGAAGACCTCCACCTGCTTGAGACCGAACTCCATCGCCTTGCGCGCGGCGATCTCCGCCGCGGT
>Ga0233425_10000409_pt1 | contig 113666 bp, 124 predicted proteins | sample Watercolumn_Towu_2_FD_181712 | JGI IMG/M metagenome (GOLD analysis project Ga0233425, IMG submission 181712) | Freshwater microbial communities from Lake Towuti, South Sulawesi, Indonesia - Watercolumn_Towuti2014_140_MG | ecosystem: Environmental > Aquatic > Freshwater > Lake | place... | reverse complement strand
GCAGGATTATTCATCAGTGCGCTGGTAAACAATGGACGAGATGAAGAATATACTCTGCAGCTAAATCATCTTGACAAACCGTTGGATCATATTGGACATTATAACGAGAAGAGAATCAAGATAGATGGGAATGCCGGGTGGGCATGCGGACTTTTTATGAAAAATGGCAGAATTGAGGTTTTCGGTGATGCAGGCGGAGGAGTAGGGGGCCATATGGAAAATGGAGAGATAATAATCCATGGTAATGTGAATGGCAAAGAAGTTGGTGAAGTTGGCGGGTATATGACTAATGGAAGAATAGTCATTGATGGGAAAGTAAATGGAAAGATTGGGGAAATGATGAAGAATGGGCAGATTACAATCAAAGGAAAAGTTTTCGGAAAAGTTGGGGAACTCATGCAAGGAGGAACGATTCAAATAGGTAAAGACGTCATAGGGAACGTTGGTAAAAGCCTGAATAGGGGAACCATAACAATAGAAGGAAATGTAACTGGAGGCGCTAATGGGTTCGGCGTGTGGATGTATAGTTGGGGTATCCCAGGCGGACGTGATGGTGATATATCACTAAGTCTAATTTCACATAGAAAAGGGCGAATAGAAGTTAATGGAAAAATAATGCACTGTTTGCTATTCAAACCAATGACAGAAGGAATAGATGGAACATCAGTAAGGCCAGGGAGTGCCGAGTTTACTGCAGATATTTACCATAAAGGAATATTGATTGCAGCTAAAGGAAAAACATTCAACTGTCTTGAAGCAATGCCAAGCATGACTGATAGTAGGAGGAGATTGTATGCTGATTGGTATCCAAGTCTCTAAGTTTGATTCTCCAATTCGCAGGAATCCATTTGCTGGATTAAAACCTGAAACTGAAGCACCAGAACGAAAAGCAATAAAACCTACTAATAATAAAACTGTAGAAAAACTCAGACAAATCTGGAAAGAAGCTGTAAGCTGGATGGATTTGGATATACTGTTAGATATGAGAACTGAGAAAGTATATGACGAATTTAGGGAGGCGATTAGGAATCTCAAGTATACTTCAAAAGACGTAGAACTATTTTCAGTGGCAATGGCAGAATTCAAGGATGAAGAATGTTTTGAATTTAAGGCAGGAATATTCCTTAGTGCATTAGTCAATAATGGGCAGGAAACAGAATATACTATCCACACAAGACATCTTGGAGAGATACCTCATCTTGGTTTCAGAAACAGAGACAAGGAAATAAATGTGGATGGTGATTGCGCGCGATGTTTAGGGACTGAAATGTCTGGAGGAATATTGAGAATTTTTGGGAATGCGGGAGTAGAAGTTGGATATCAGACATTTGGAGGGCCTGGAAGAACAGGCGAGATCCACATAGAAGGGGATTACAAAACGATTTATAAAAAAGCAGAGATAAAGATTTTTCATAATGGAACTTTAATATGGGATTACTATGAACCGTGCATAAGCGGAGTTAGGACAGGAATTTAATATATTTGCTACAAAGGAGAAATATATGAAATCAGTAATAATGGCAGCAGGAGACGGGGTTCGCCTAAAACCCCTTACGAATACACGCCCAAAAGTAATGCTGCAGGTCGCTGGAAAGCCGATTCTCCATCATTTGCTTCTTGAACTGAAGAAAGCAGGGATAACAGAAGCAGTCATAGTTGTCAGATACTTAAAAGAGCAGATAATAGAATATTTCACTTCAAAAGAGGTCGTTGATGAACTCAAAATGAAGCTTGAATTCGTTGAGCAGGGACCGAAGAACGGGACTGCAGAGGCGATCCTCACTGCTGAGAAGAAAATAAATGACACGTTCATTGTTGTCGCAGGAGACATAATCACAGAAGCAAGCGTAATAAAAAAAGTAATTGATGGCCATAAAAAAGGAAAGATAACATTAGGAGTGAAGAAAGTAGCAAACCCTCATCTTTATGGAGTTGTGGAACTAAACAAGAATGGAACTGTGAGCTTATTCGAGGAAAAGGCGCAGCACCCTAAAAGCGATCTTGCGAACCTTTCTATTTACTGCATGGAACCAAGTATTTTCGAAGAGATAAGAAGCATTTCGAAATCCCCGCGGGGAGAATACGAAATAGTAAGTTTGTTTGTTGGTGCTAACGCAGTAGTTGTAGACGGATTCTGGATGGACGTTGGCTACCCATGGCATTTGTTTGATGCTAACGATTTCCTTCTTTCAAAAATGGAAAACAACACTGAAAACGGAAGAGTGGAAAACTCCACTATCCGTGGCAAAGTAATACTTGAGAAAGGAGCAGAAATAACAAATAGTTACGTAGAAGGGATGAGCTACATAGGCGCAGGAACAAAAATCGGCCCAAATGCATATTTACGGGGAAATAACTCCATTGGAAAGAACTGTGAAATCGGTGAATCCACCACAGTCAAAAACTCAATACTATACGATAACGTGAATGCAAAACATCTTGCATATATAGGAGATTCTATCATAGGAAATAATGTGAATTTCGGCTCTGGAACGCAGTTAGCAAACTACAGGTTTGACGGAAGCCATGTGAACGCACTCACTGAAAGAGGATGGATGAACACTGGAAGAAAGAAAATGGGATGCGTTGTCGGAGATAACACTAAATTCGGAGTTCTATCATGCGTCATGCCCGGAAAGATGATAGGCAATGATTGCTGGATAAGCTCTGGAGCGATCATAGGTCAGAATGTTGAGCCGAATACTCATGTATTCATAAAACAAGAACTGATACTCTCCAGGGAGAAAAAAGAGGAATGATTATCTTTTAGCCAAGTCATTTCCAAAATCCAATGCACTAATCCTGTCCATTACGAGTCTTCTTAAAACAAGATTCTGAGTCATGCAAGATAATGAATCAAGAATGCTGCGGTTATCCCATATTGATTTGAGATGTTTACGAAGCTTTTCTGGATCTGTTTCTTCTGTATCATATGGTGCCACAATGTTTCTAGTGTGCTGAGGAAGATTGGCTACATGCGATTCTGCTAAAGACGCAAGGAAAACATCGAGGTCTTCCTTGTCTTTATCTGTCAATTCGGCTAATCCTTGGCACTCTGCCTGAGATTCAGTTCTTTTTCTCTGGACTTCTGCGCGCATTTCTTCAGGAAGAAGAGAAATCGCAACCTGAGCAGTATCCTCAAACATGCCCATCTCTGCTACACCTTCAAGAGATTCATTATTGCCAAGCAGCATGAGAACTGCTTTGCCTCTAAGAAGAGGATTCTTATTTTCTATTGCAACTGCAGATAAATTCATCGCATCTTTTTTCATCTTATCCAGGATCTTGAATCCTCTTTTGGTATTATCAGCGCAAAGATCCATGATAGTACAGAAGTGAGATGGAATGAAGACACATTCAAAAAGTTTGAAAGCCAGTTCCTCGTCTGCGGTTCTTGCAATAACATGAGGCAGTACCATGGTGTCCATACCAAGTTTCCTAAGCTGATCTTCGTCTGCTAACCTGACGAACTCTTCAAGACGTTCAAACAGCAATTCCTTTATTTTTGGATTGTTTGCAAGCTCATAGCATATACATACTGCATGCGCAGATCCAGTGACAGTATTAAGTTCTGGATATAATTCAAGAAATGCTTTTGCTGCATTTTTTTGATCGCCTACATATTCAGCGCATGCCATGATAGTTATTAGTGACTGCTGATCAAAATTCTGCTTTGGAAAACCATCATCCTTAAGCAACCTTACCAGCAATCTGAGTGCCAGTTTCTGCAATTCAGGCTCGATCTGATCGGAATTGACGATAGTAGTGAGTGCAGAAGGATTTTTTTCAAAAGTCTTGAGGGCCTGACGGGCTTTTTCCCCTCCTTTCAGAAGTCGCTCGTCCAATGGAGTTTTGAATTTCTCTAGATCTGGCTTTTTTCCGCTTCCAAAATCAACATGGAAAACATTTCTGACTCTATGCGGATCTTTATTGTTTCGTTCGAATTTGCTGACCATGAGAATCACTACTAGAGAATAATAGACACATTAATTAAAAAACAGATGTCACTGCTCAAAAGTCATCTTCTTCCAAGATAAGCGCATGCGTCGTTTATCGTCCTTGAAACCACAAGAGCAGGATTCGATGATTCTGCAACAAGCTCGCGAAGCAAAGATTCGCTTGCATTCTTGCTTACATAAACCGAACGTATCCCTATTGCCCTGGCTACTGCAATCTCAACACCATAGCTGTCTCCAACATAAAGTGCTTCAGATGGTTCAAGTTTTTCAGAATCAAGGATATGATCTATTACTACTCCAAGCCCAAGAGGCTTTTTACAGCTTCCGTAAATCCCATCAAAGGCGTCACGGATACGAAGCAGATTAAGCACTCCTTCAACAGTTATTTCAGGGGAATTGCTTAGAACGAATTTTTTTGCGCGGCGCAATTGTTCCATTAATTGAGGGACACGATCATTAACCATTTCAACAGTTGCACCTCGTTCCTGCAGTACTGCCAATCTTGCATTATGCAATAATGCATCTGCTTTTCCAACACGCATATCTGCGCGCACAAACGCAAGCTTGAAAAGCACTCCTAGATCCTCCAGCTTTTGCATATTGCCGTTACCCGCAAAGACGACATCTAGATCTGTGATTATGTTACCTATCCTGAAATCACCGTAAACATGCGCACCTGCAGCAATGAATTCTTGATAAAGCGAATTGTATGCAGACCAAAATGCATTGCGTTTGTCTCCTTCAAGGACACGATCTGCAAGATGCAACGCCGCACACGCAAGGCGTTTTGATGAAATAGGGGGATAAAGCGTTCCATCCACGTCGAAAAAAGCGCATTTTACGTCTTTAAGATGGACATCTGATGAACGAAATATGTTGGCTTCAGATCTATGGGATTTTCTGGTCGTGTTCAATAGAAGCATAAATATATTTAATAGCGAAAAGCTTTTTATTGGTTGGTTGAAAGAAATATTTGTGTATCTGATTATCGGGGTGGATCCTGGGTTAAATGTAGGCTATGCTGCACTTGACCTGAATGGAAAACTCGTTGGCGCAGGAGTAGTAAAACAGAAGAACGCTGATAAGGTAGTAGGCATAATTGCAGCATTGGGCATACCTTTGCTTGCGGCATGCGATGTTGCGAAATCCCCGCATTTCGTGAAGACAGTTGCAAGAAGATTCGCAGTAAAAGTCCATTGCCCTGCGAAGAATATGACTCAGGAAGAAAAGCAGATAATCGCAAGATCAGCTATGGATCCGCATATACGCGATGCGTATGCTGCAGCAATAAAAGCATATAGACGATATTCTAACAGATTCGGAAGGATAGACAAGCTGTATCCTGAGAAGAGTGAGGAATATAAAAGATTAGTCATCGAAGGTAAACCAGTAGGCAAGGTTGCAAAAGAAAGGTAATTAGATGGAATTCCACTCAACAGATTATGAAAATGTTCTTACAGAGCTTAGGACCACGGCCAACGGCCTTGATAGCGAAGAAATAAGGAAACGGCAGGAAGAATACGGGCTTAATGTCATATCTGGAAGGCACAAGCGCACGGTTTTAGATATACTCATAGACCAGTTCAAGAATTTTCTTATTTTGCTTTTGATTGCTGCTGCAGGAGTATCCTTCCTGATCGGCCATACTCTGGATGCTATAGGTATCAGCGCAGCCATCTGCCTAAGCGTGATATTCGGATTCATACTTGAATACAAAGCAGACGAGAGCATGCGCGCATTGCAGGCGATGCAGGCACCTAAAGCGATAGCGATACGTGCAGGGAAAACAGTCGTGGTCGATGCGATAGACCTTGTTCCGGGAGACATAATCCATCTGGAAGAAGGAGAAAAAATACCTGCAGACTGCAGAGTGATGGATGAGTCTGGACTTCAGGTGAACGAGGCGCCTTTGACAGGGGAATCAATATCTGTAATGAAAAACCAAAAACCAGTTCCTGAAAACGCACCAATATCAGAACGTACTTCGATGTTGTATGCCGGCACGTTCGTAGTCCAGGGAAATGGAACTGCAGTCGTAGTGTTCACAGGAGATAAAACAGAGCTTGGGAAAATAGCTGCTAAATTATCAGAGATAGAAAGCGAGGAAACAGTTTTGAAAAAATCATTGGACGACCTTGGGAAGAAAGTGAGCATCGCATCGATAGCCGCAATACTCGTGCTTTTCGCGATCGGCATCGTGCAGGAGAAAAGCATCACTGATCTATTCGTTTTGGGCATTTCGCTGGCTGTAGCCGCTGTTCCTGAAGGATTACTCACTGTGCTTACGATAATCCTCGCGCTTGGAGTGAAAAGGATGGCTCAGGAAAAGGCGCTTGTGAGAAAATTGAATGCTGTTGAGACCTTGGGAAATGCAAGCGTAATAGTAGTTGATAAAACAGGAACGATAACGCAGGGAAAGATGGCATTGACATATATCTACGAAGCAGGCAAAACTTGCGCTGCTTCTGAGATACCAGAAAAATCAAAGATATTGGAATACTCATCATACTGCAATTCTGCGAAGATAACGGATAAAGGAATAGTCGGAGATGAGATGGACCGCGCAGTCCTGCATTCCGCAGAGATGAGGGGACTTAACATCGGCAAGATAACTGCCGTGAAAAAGCTCGCGTTCTACCCTCTTGATTCAGTAAGGAAAAGGATGAGTGCAGTGGTGGAGATTAAAGGAGAGAAAATTGCGATGGTGAAAGGTGCGCCCGAGATAATACTTGATTTGTCTGAAAGCATAGAATACGATGGAAACGCCAAGAAGATGACGAAAGAGTACAGAGCAGATGTCCACAAGAAGATAAATGAGATGGCATCCGAAGGCGCAAGACTGCTCGCAGTAGCATATAAGAAAACCAGCTCGGTGAAAGAAAACGAAGTAGAGAAAGGGCTAGTATTTCTAGGCCTTATGGCATTCAGCGATCCGGTGCGTGCAGAATCCTATGAAACGTTGAAAGCTGCCGCGAAAGCAGGGATAAAAGTGATAATGCTGACCGGAGACAATATGAAGACAGCTATAACCATAGGAAGAGAAGTCGGGCTTTTGGACGGAGAAGGAAAAGCTGTAGAGTGGAGAACTATCGCTAAGATGACTGATGACGAGATAAAGAATGAATTGAATGAATTACGGATAATCGCCAGATCCACTCCGCTGAGCAAGCTGAAAATAGTTGAACTGCTTATCGAGAAGGGAGAAATCGTTGTTGTTACGGGAGATGGAGTTAACGACGCACTTGCGTTGAAGAAAGCACAGGTAGGCGTAGTCATGGGCAGCGGAACGGATGTCAGCAAGGAAGCTGGGAACCTCGTACTGCTTGATGACAATATAGCAACGCTTGTCGCCGCGATAGCATACGGGAGGACGATATTCAACAACATCATAAATTTCATACGATTCCAGTTCACTACGAATCTTGCGATGCTTGCGCTGTTCTTCATATCATTCTTTGCAAATCTACCATATCTGCTCACTCCAGTGCAGATACTTTTCATAAACATCGTGATGGATGGTCCACCAGCACTGGCATTGGGATTCGAAAGAGCAACGAAAGACGTATTGCTCGAGAAACCAAGGAAAAACAAGAATATACTTTCTCCTAATCTGGCAAAATCAATAACGATTACATCCGCATTTATGGTCTTGGTCACTCTTGCAGTATATTTCTATTATGCGAACCATGCGCCAGAACTTGCTCTGACCGCAACTTTCTCAGTATTCGTGATGATGCAGCTGTTCAATGCATTGAACTGCCGGTTCTCCAAAGAGCATTTCTTCCATAATCCAATGGCAAATATATATGTTTTCGCTGCAGTGATCCTGCTTTTCGGTTTGATGGTTGCGATAAATAACGTCTCTGATTTGGAAATGGTATTCTCAACAACACAGATGCCTCTTTCAGGCTGGATACTTGTCACGCTTGCAGCATCCACAGTGCTGGTATTCGAAGAAATAAAAAAAGCAGCATTCGGTTCGCTCACTAATTACTGAATGCTTTTCACTATTACTGTGTAGTAAAGGGTTTCTCCTGCCAACAGATGATTCTCATCCAAAATTGCTGCAGTGTCGTTGATATCCTTTACTGTTGCGTAGCCTCTCGGACCATATTCTGAGGATACTTTGAAGGAATCTCCTTTTTTCACATCCAGCTTGAGGAACAGAGTATCATTCGTGCTGTTAATGACTACATATGGATAACCGAATACTCTAAAGGAATAATTGATTTCGAACATATATTCCAGTGTCACTGTGTCATTGTCAAAATCAGATATCACGACCATGCCGTTATGGTCATACTTAAGCACGCTGTCCTTCTCTATCGTCTTGTTCTGCTCTTCTATAATGCTTCTTGGAACCTTCTCGAATTTACTCAAGTTATAGTATAGTGGCATAGAGTAGTACAGATTAGGATCGTATTTTCCGTATCCTTGGTCTGGAGAGATCGCAAATGTTTTTGTCTCATCCTGCTTCATGCCCAATACTCCAGTAACGAATCCTGGGATCAGACCCACATCATAGGATATCGGAAAGGATACTGCTGAATACTGGTTTCCTGCGCTGTATATTCCTTCTTTCTTTGCCACATCTGCGATAGAGGTTTCTATTATAGTGCCATTCGCATATCTTACGGTGTAATCCATCAGAACAACATCTCCAAGCTTGACTGCTTTTACAGTGGTGACGTTGGTCGTATTCTGCTGTACGGGAGGAGTCTGTGGTCCTATGCAACCGAATGCCAAAAGCAAAACCAAAAACAAACCAAATATCAATTTTTTCATGTTTATCAACCTGATTTTCCTGGAATATAAAACAAATGGGGTCCGATCGATGTGTGCATCGATACCCGCAATTTTGTAAACAAAATTGGGGTCGTAGAGATTTGTTCACCCAACCAAAACCTTGTTTTAAGGTGGGGGTTGAGCACATAAGGGGGACTTAGTAAAAACCTGCCCCCCTTAGTGTTGAACTCTAGCATGCTGGTAGCGGCTCTCATTTCTGTGGCCTTTGCAGGACGACAGAGAGATCTGGAGCCAGCCGCGCTGCCTGGCTGCGCACGTATGTTTTACGCCACGACCCCGTGAATATTAATGACTCAGTATTTACAGCTAAACCTAGCAGGCTTAGCAAAAAAGAGATTTGCATGAACTAATTTATATTGTTTGCTAACAGATTATTTCGCATGAAAAAACAGCTGACCATGCTGATTCTTATGATAAGCTTGGTTTATTCTAACTTTTACGGCCCTTCAACCTTATCTTTCGAGAAAACATGGATGATAACAGGAGTGGGAGGGACAACGATAGAATTGGATGGCATCTTCATCGTGAATAATACATATCAAAAAGTGGTAGACATTCAAGTCAGCGATGGTGCAACATTCACTGATGAGGCCGGAGTCATAAAAGTCAAATATAATGGCACCATGAAAGACGAAAACAAAGAGATCACTGCGAAAGTGGTAGTAGATGTTTTATATGCGCCTATCCTTCCAGAAGATCATGAAGTTAGCTTAATCGGGATAGTAACTGATGGATATGCTGCATATGATAATGAAATCAATTCGAAGGCCATAGAACTTGCAGAAGAAAATTCAGCATACCATACTGTAGCGGAAATTACTAATTGGGTGAACAAATACATAACGTATGATATTAGTTATTTCGGAGAAAACATCCCTGCAACTCAGACTTTCCAGGATAAACGGGGAGTATGTGTAGAATATTCCCATCTGCTTATAGCGATGTTGAGGTCTATAGGATTAGACACTAGATACGTCTCTGGATATGTATATGGAAAAGAATGGCAGCCGCATGCATGGGTCGAGGTTTTGGTAGGGAATTACTGGATCCCTATAGATCCTACATTCGGTGAAGCTCAGTTCCTTGATAATACTCATTTGATAATGTACAGGGGAAAAGACCAGGGGGAGATCTTTGACAAGATAACCTCCAATAAAAAACTGGATTTCGAAACGGTTGAAGAAGTATCCGTACTCTCATCCTCAAAATCAAACGATAAGCTAGCAAGCGCAACATATTCTTTTGATGAGAAAAACGAGTTGCTCATGATTTCGCTTAAGAATACCATGAATACTCCGGTTTTCGTTACATACGAATTGACAATCCCATTGGATGCAGGAAAAGGAGAGAGAACGATTGTATACCTCAAACCAAAAGAGACGAAAGTGTTCGAGTACAAGATTAATGCGGGTTATCTTCAGTCAGGAATGATTTACAATATACCCATAAACATCATGATAAATGACCAAGAAACAGAGTATGATCTTGTCATAACAAAAGAGAATGAAACGCCCGTAAAAAGAAGCCTTTGCCCTACTGCTGTGATATTAGGCATAGCTATTGTGGCTGCATTCGCAAGGAGATAACATGGACCTTCACGTAATTGGGGCTGGCCCTGCAGGCTGCATATCCGCCATTTCCGCCATAAAAAGCAGGAATGCTGATGCGCTTATTTCTGAACAGATGCAAGAGGATGGGCGGAATAAAAGCTGCTCTGGATTATTCTCTTTGGATGGTATGGATTCCCTGAAAGGATTCGTGGATTATAAGAAAACTAAATTGAATGAGATATATGGTGCGAACATCCATCTTGCAGGTGAGAAATTATGCATAAAGACCAGAACTCCCGTGGCAGTAGTATGTGACAGGAAAAAATTCGATGAGATGCTGATTGAAAATGCTGAGAGAGAAGGTGCGAAGATAAGATTTGGGGAAAGGATAGGTGACGCGTTCGAATCAACTAATATCATCGGAGCTGACGGAGCGAATTCTACTATTGCTTCTCATTTCGGTTTCCCGAAAATAAAAAGATTCGTTGCTACACTCAAGACAACCATAAAATATGAATCCGCAGAACCCAAACTCGTTGATGTGTTCTTCTCCAATTCCATGTTCCCTGGATTCTTCGGGTGGATTATTCCGCACAATGAAGAGGAATGTGAAGTTGGGTGCGGGGTTGAACTTCCGCACAATCCTAAAAGTGCGTTGGATGCTCTGCTTAAGATAAAGAAGATAAATAAAACTGGGAAAATCATGGGTGCCATAATCCCGATTTCTGTGCGTCAGAAGACCGCGATGCGGAAGGATGGGCGGAACATCTTGCTGGTGGGAGATGCTGCTGGACAGGTGAAATCAACCACTGGAGGAGGAGTGATCTTCGGGGGAAACTGTGCGAAAATTGCTGGAAAATATTTCGATGATCCTCTGAAGTACGAGCTAGGTTGGAGGAAAAGATTCGGGTTGGACCTGCATGCGCATTGGATAGCGCATGAATACCTTGCGAAGAAAAATAATGGACAGCTGGAAAGATTATGTACAAAACTTAAGAGTGCTGGAATCGAGAAATATTTATCAGAACATGGGCATATGGACAAGCCTTTGCGGATGATTAACTTAAAGCTTGCAAATATCCTTTTCGGACTAATCTGATAGACTGAATCTGCTTGAGAGATACGAATCCAATTTTTTCTGCATTTTCTTTAAATCTGGGATATCGCATATTTTACATAGGTCCCGTAGCGCTATTCTCTTCAGAAGATTCTCGAATTTATATTTGTCGAGCCGGTCTCCATCATTCACATCTTCTTTCATGCAGTATGGGTAAAGTTTTTCAGCTATTGAAACCGCTACAACGATTATTTTTTCAAAACTGGGGAGTTTTTTGACTCCCCATTTTAATATGAAGTTTCTTGAGAACCCGAGGTTTGAGAGATATTCTATTGCGTTGATCTTTTCTTGCACGTCTTTGCCCATGAATCTTCCGAACATAGAACTTGAGAGATCCCTGATATCTGGATCTAACATAAGGAGCAGATGAGCTTTTTCCTCTATCTGCCTTACTCCTTCACGCGACATGTTGAGGTGTTCTGCCATTTCATGCAGAGGTATACCACGAATACGCGAATCCAATACATATGCAAAATTAGGAGGTAAAGATTCAATGCAAGCTATCAAATGCGCAAGATGTTCACGGTGCATAGCATCTTTTTCGACATCTATCCGGTCAGAAATAAAAGCATATAGTGAAACTTCTGGAGACACATCAACAGAAACAACTGTTGAGTTCCCAAAGTGTGCTTCTAAAATCAGATCTCTGAGTAATCGCGGGTTTTCTGCCAACCTGCATAGAGTTGTCCTTTCTTGTTGTGAGAATTTTATTTCAGATGCTCTGGTCTTTATGGAGAACGGACGATTTTTTACGCTTTCTGGAGGTTTAGCAATAAAATGCATCGTGATCACTTTGAACCATTTCTGACTGAGACGAGGACTCGCTCATTTTCAGCAGAAAGGAAAACTCTTTTTTGGATGTCACGTTCGTGATTGAATCTAGCCAGGGTGGCAGTATAGATATCATGGTTCGGTTCGATCATTAACAAAGATATCTCTTCGTTTTCAGGCCTTACGCAGATTGTAATGCGTGCTGAAGATCCAGCTTGGGCAGAAAATGCTCTCCATCCTCCTGGATTTGAAACATTTGTCCAGAAATTCTCAGTGAACGTAGTCTTTGTTTCGGTTGTGCTTCCCATGAACGCTCCGCGTGTCTTTTTCGGCTGCTTCAGATAATCTATATACTCCCTAATGAAAGATAATACTGCATCCATTTTCTTGTTGAGAATATCTTTTTGAGCTTTCGATAGCGCATCAACGGAATTAACTCCGAATCTTGCATAGATAAGTTGGTTAAGTAAATGCCTGAGGGTTTTTTCGGTTATCTCTGTCTTATTGACTTTTGGTTTCTGGGCAACAGGTACGCTTCTCAGCTGGATAACCTTTGCTCCAGATTTTTGGCCAGGAGCTGTTGCCGTCTGCTGGCTTTCAATATATTGAGAAATGATGCTTTCTGCATCTTTTTGCCCTGCATTGATCCTTTCTGAGATGAAAGAATCTGGGATACCTGCACTTGACAGCCCCCTGACGAGGCGTCTCATCTCTTTTTTCATCATTCTTCTTTCAAGCGCCAATCTCCCTTTCTCTATTTCTTCACTTGTACGTTGCATAAGCCTCGCATAGAGACGGGGAAAATTCGCAATCATGAAATCATTGGTTTCTCTTGGGGTTCGTTCTATCGGTTTGACTGGTTCTGCAACTGCTGGTTCTGCAGGCTCATCCTGGAAACTTGCTGGTTCTGCTTTTGACATCTCGCTTTGGGCACGAAGTTGAGCAGAAGCTCTTGGGCACACCAATGCGATTTTTTCCCTGAGCAAGCCGCTTCGTTCTGCAGTCGCAGCAATGATCCGTTTATTCAATTTCGCGATCTCGGATCTCAGCTGGGAAATAGTCTTATGGCAGTCCTTAAGATCTTTTTTGGCGTTTGGATCGTCCTGCCCATTCTGTTGTTTTAGCTCTTTCAAACGATCTTGGAAGAGATATAATGAATCCTGAATTGTTTGCAGATCTGAATAGTATTTCTCCGTGGATTCTTCGATTTCTATAGTTCTTAGGCCGATATATTCAAGCCTAAGAAATGAATCACTTCTTCCAGACTGGCTTCTGATGGCAGCTAACTCATCAGAATGTATATTTTCTGCAATGTTAAGTATCAGTTGCCGTGCAACATACGCGTCTGTAATCTCTTTGGTGAGCGTTAATCTATTTGAGAGTGTATTATCATGGGGATCAAAAGTCAGGATTTGCGGGAGAACCCGGCCTATGGCCGAAATTATCGGATCTGCCAGATCTATCACTGATTCGGTTCTACTACGCCAATCCATTATTGCTCTAGTAAGATTATTGATTTTTTCTGCAGTGTCTTCACTTCCGATGACAACCAATGGCACACTGGAATAACCTTGTAACATCACCTGAAAATCTTTCGGTACTGCCTGAGTTAGGCAGACTCCGCATTTTATCTCATGCAAAATCCTGAGGAATCCTTCGAAATTAGGGATTTGGACCTCTTTGTCTCCCTTTTCTGTTATTCCAAACTGGTCTTCGGGTATTCTTGCACGTATGATACGGATTTGCAAAGATGAGATATACTCATGTGCTCTGCGCAGGCTTTCTAGAAGCGGTGCCTTAACTGCAGATTGTTTTGCTTCTGCAAATCTTTCAGCTGCTGCCTGACGCTCGCTTCTTGCGATTTCCTTCCAATTATAAGTCATTCTGATCACATAGTATATTATAGAGATTATAGTGGTAGATATTAAAAAGGTATGGGTTGTATATATTTACTATAAAGGAGAAACAGTATGGCACATAACAAAACCCGCAGGGTAAATCCATTGATAACATTTATTTCTACGGATAGGGCTAGATTAGCTTATGAACCAACATTGAAAGTCAGCGATACGGAAAGAAGACGAGTTTCTGCGCTGGAATGGCTGAAACATCTGGAATCTCCGGATAGAATGACTGATATTGGGGAAACAGTTAAGAAAACAGAAAGACTGAGAAAACTTGATCTAAGAACGCTTGAGAAATTCTGGAGAGTAGCGCATGGGCGGGCGATTTTCAGGAGACTCGCTGCGGACATAAGAATTAACAATAAGAGAATATGTAATGAGATATATGAAAAGACAGGAGTAAAACTGAGCGGACAGCAGATAATCTTCATGAGAAGGAACTGGAATACAGAGATTCAAACAGAAGAGCAAAGGACGCATGCCCGAGATAACATGATTCTATTCCATATGACGGCCAATCCTAATAAAAAACCAACAGAAGTTGCTGGAGCTCTCGGTGTGTCATGCGAACGGATATATGATGCCATACGAAAAACAGGCACAAACGCACGAGATATCAGAAAGAAAAGAAGGGAGGCGGAACAGCGATTAAGGAAACAATTCCTTGATGAAAGGCAGATAGCATACTCGCAAGATGAGCTTATCAAATGTTCTATTCCCAGGATGGAAAAGATAATTTTGCATATGGAAACAAGGCATGGATATAGAGTAAGAAATTACTTTATCTTGCATAGCGATACTGAAAAACTGGACAGAAACATCGCCTTGCTTGACGCACATGGGATTCCATGGTATGACTATGGAACTGACTTGTATAAACTGCTCGGAGATAAAACTGAAACATTAATGAAAAAGCTTGAGTTGTTTGATTCTGTAGGCGCATCTCCTGAATTGCAGTATGTGCTCGTCGGAGGAATACTGAAGAAAAGAGAGATATATTCGCAAGATAGCGATAAACGCAGTGAATTGAGAAATGCAGTTATTGAAAACGACCTTATTAGATTAATGAATTGCTCGCACGAGATTGCGATGCGAACAATTATGAAGAAGTCATGGACGAACCTTGAGGAATATCATGACGCAGCAACTGACGCAGCGATGAACGCTTTAGCAGAATGCAAAGATAGGAAGAGAGATCCTGCTGCAACATTGGCAATAATGACTGTTGCTGTAGAAATGGCAGTTAAAAAGAAGGCCATGGAATTCGCTACAAGAATAGGAATCACTGAAAAGAATTCAGATCCGATCAGCCATACATGCTTCCGCTCTCTTCACGGACCTGACTCAGCTTCTTCGCAGGAACCTTCCCTTTGATCACATTTTCTTTTACTGTTTTTGAGATCTCCTTTGCTTCTTTATCCAGTTCAGAAACATCTATCGGAAGGCTCAGGAAATCAGAGAGCACACGAATCGCATTGGATGCTGCTTTTGGATCAAGATAATCCTGGGAAGCCTCTGCAAGTATTGAAAGAACAGGGAATTTTTCCAATGCACCTGTTGTGAGAAGCACACCTGTTACGCCAGTAGTCGCACCTTCTTTTATCGGGCGCACGGTTTTCTTCGCAAGGATATTTTTTGCAAGGGACTGGTCGCTGGAGACAACGTAAACTGCGTTCTCAGCCTCTTTCATTGAGATGCCGCCTACTGAAACGATATATGTAGCATCGATTGATTTCGCGAATTCAAGCACTTTATCTGCGAAGTCTTGGGAATTATTCACAGGAATAGTCATTTCTGAAAGGATGACTACTACGTTTCGCTCCTTTGAATAATGGATCCTTGCCGCCGGCATAGGAATATAATTATGTATCGCGGCCAATGGAGCGAAATCATGGGATGAAAAATACCCTGCGAACTCAAGGCCCAATTTTTCAGTGATGTGGGCTGCTGCCACGCTGCCGACAAGCCCTGTTCCTGGAAGGCCAAGGATTACGATGGGTTTCTTTGCCTTTATGTCTTTTGTTTTATGGATTTCAATGCTCATGAGATCACTGGTTATACTGATGGATAAGAGATTATAAAGGTTGGCTACTGGCTTCTAGCTCCTGGCTACTGGCCCGTAATTCATTGCCAGTACCCACTACCCAGTAGCCAGAAGCCAATAATATAAATCTTCTTGTTCATCAAATAAAGATATGTCAGTCAAATCAGAAAGCGTTTCAATGCCTATGGGTTCAGCAGGCATCCTAGGTATCACTCAGGGTGAAAGCCTATCTGGGATACAGATGGACCCGAGAACGATAGTAGTGGCAGTGCTTGTTTTCATAATCGCGATAAAGGTATTGACATTTGTTATTGGAACGAAATAGCATTAGTTCCCAAAAACCTTTTCCGAGATCTTCTTCACTTTTTCTCTATGGCTTTCAGGGCATAGCACAAGCAGTTTGCGTCGTCTATCCTCGCTCAGTTTCAATGCACGTATGAGATCAGAAATCTCTGAAATAGTTGAGATCTCTCCATTATCAAGATGGACCTTGAACTCAACGGGCTTGAAGAAACCAGTGGGATATTCCATTATGACTTCGCATCCTGCTTTTTCTGAAATCTCTTGCTCCAAATCTTTTATTCCTGTGCTTAGATGGGAAAACGCCTCTGAATCAAGCGTATATGCCTCTTTGTAAAGTTTCCTCTGCATCAGCATTTCAGCATATTTCTTCGAGCTTGGATAGGAAGCGAGAAGTGCCATAAGTTCATCATCCGCTATATCCTGCATCAGTTTAGGATCAAGCTCATCTGCAGATATCGCCTTGTCCAATGCGCGGTGGAACAATGCTGCGGAAATGCGCACGGTCTTGTGAAGATAAACTGTTGAGAACATCATAAATCTTGCGATGAGCAGGGATTCCGCGGCTTCAAGCCCTCCTTCTCTAAGAACGATATCGTTCTTTTTCATCTCGAGAGTATGGATTATCCTTTCAATATCTATCATGCCATATGCGACACCAGTGTTCCTTGCATCTCGCACAAGGTAATCCATACGATCAACTCCAAGGTCAGAAGTGACTGCTCTTCCATGGAGTGTTTTTTCCATCTCAAGGACTTTTTTAGCTCCGAGATTTTCATCAAGGATGTCTTTCAGAGTGCCTTCCAGTATCTTCTTCCGTCCGATCTGTTCGTGGTTTCCAATATATTGCTTCAACACTTTCTCGGATTCATGGGAAAAAGGCAGATGCCCTATATCATGGATCAAAGCGAACATGCGAACCAATTCCGTAGTATCCTTGTCGAAACCAAGGCGTTCGCAAAGCACGGATGAGAGATGCATGACTCCTATGGAGTGTTCGAAACGGGTATGCATTGCCCCAGGATACACCAAATAAGTGAAAGCCATCTGCTTTATCCGTCTCAATCTCTGAAAATCAGGATGATCAATAACTGCGCGTTCATTATCATTGACTTCAATGTTGCCATGAATTTCGTCTTTGATTATCATAATATCATCAGACAAGCACGAAGATATCTTTCTTCTTCTCTATTACGTCTCCTTTCTCAGCCATCAGCAAAAGCACTGCACGGCAGCCGGAATCATCCATATTGCATGCCTTGGCGATCATAGTGGAGGTCATCGTATTGTTCCCTTTCAGGACCGTTCTCACTTTTCCAGACATATCCATCATGTAACTCTTAGTGACCACGTAGAATCTTCCGTCAAATCCTTTTATCCCGAATATGTCCTGGCTATGGCCGGATTTTTTCAGGAGATCTGAAAACGCTGCTGCTTCGTTATTGTTGGAGAACACTACGAATCCCTCTTTGAAGAATGATGCGAGAGGAGATTGCGATGAAGACTGCTGTGGATTGCCAGGCGGATTGTTCTCTTTCAATAAAGGATAAACGTCATCAGGAATGCTGTATACGCCTTCCTTGTATTTGGCGCTTTTGAATAGCTGGACGAAACCTTTCTTTTCCATGGAAGAGAGCAGATTGCGCTCATCCTGGCTTAGTGACTGTGAGATATTTTTCGGAGTGCGGTTCTCGAATTTTATCGCGCTCAATTTTTTCAGGAGTGATTTTTCATTATCAGAGAGTGCCTGCTTGCCTTGCGCTTCTTTCTTTTTCTGACCGAGCTGCAATGAAAGAAGGTAATATCCGTCTTTCAGCTTGAACAGTTCTATATCACCTGCACTAGAAAATTCTGATGGAAGCTGGAGGTAAAGGACATTATCTTTGCGAAGAATGCGGGCTTCCATATGAAGTAGTTACTCTACTGCCCATTATAAACATTTTTATATTGCTGTTTTCCTAAGTAATTCCATTGAGGTGTTAATATGGCAATTTCTCCTTTTGAAGAAAGGTACAGGACAGAGATGAATGATGTTTTCGAAGAACAGAACAAATTGCGGAAATGGATGGATGTAGAGATAGCTCTGGCAAAGGCGCATGCGTCCATGGGAACGATACCCAAAGACTCTGTGAAAAAAATAGAGGAAGGCTCAAATAAAGTGAAGGTGGAGAGAGTGCATGAGATAGAAGCAGAGATCCACCATGACTTGATGGCGATGGTCAAAGCGCTCACTGAACAGTGTGGGGATGCGGGAAAATATATCCACCTTGGCGCTACAAGCTATGACATAGAGGACACGGCAACAGCATTGATCTTCAGGGATGCGATAAACATACTGGAGAAAAAACTTGTCTCATTCTCTGAATTGCTGAAAACGATGGCAAAAACACATAAGAAAACCGTTTGCATGGGAAGGACGCACGGCCAACATGCAGTGCCAACTACTTATGGACTGAAGTTCGCGATATACTATCAAGAATGCTTAAGGAACATTGAAAGGCTGAACGAAGTTAAGAAAAGGATATATGTCGGAAAGATGGCTGGAGCGACCGGGACTATGGCAACGTTCCTTGGGGACGGCATGAAGATCCAGAAAATGGTAATGAAAGAACTCGGAATAGAACCTGCCAAAGCATCCAATCAAGTGGTCCAAAGGGATCGCCATGCAGAAGTTCTTTTCGTGCTTGCATTAATTGCAGCAATGCTTGAGAAGATAGCAAAGGAGATCAGGAATCTGCAGAGAACGGAGATACTCGAGATCTCAGAACCTTTCGGAGCAAAGCAGGTGGGTTCATCCACTATGCCTCAGAAAAGGAATCCACATAAGAGCGAACGTGTATGCAGCATCGCAAGAATGGTAAGGGCGAACATTCAGGTCGCGTTGGAAAACATTCCATTAGAACATGAAAGAGATCTGACTAATTCTGCGAACGAACGTGTGATATTCTCAGGTTGCTTCATAGGAACAGATTACATGCTTAAGGAGATGACAAAGATACTGGGCGGATTGCAATTCTTCGAGGACAATATAGAACGCAACCTTGAGCTGACGCAGGGACTCATCATGGCTGAACGGCTCATGATATACCTGGTTAGCGAAAAGAATATGGGGAGGCAGGATGCGCACGAGAAAGTAAGGCAAATGGCTCAAGAAGCATTCAAAGAAAAGGTTCACATGCGGGAAATTGTAAAGAAAAGCAGGTTGCCATTAACTGAAAAAGAACTTAATGAAATATTCGATCCGAAAACGTATATAGGTGAAGCAGAAAAGATAGTTGAGGAAGCCACAAAATAACCCCATAACAACCTTTTTAAAACTCCTCAGTCTATCTACCTCATAAGTGATGCTATGGTCAGTCAGACAAAACTAGTGGCATTTATATCTGCAGGTCTTGCGTTCCTTGGCGCGCTTTTCACTATAATAGGTGGAGGAGGAATCCTCTCCTGGGTGGGGGGCATAATCGCAGGAGTTTGCGGGCTTCTTGCAGTGATGTTTTTGAGATATGGATATATCCTTCTTCCGATGATAACCCAGCACACTAAAGTAGTTGTGATGACAGATACTGGATTCGAGGTCCCTCCGAGCCAAGATGTGATTCTAAAGAAAGCGGAAGGACTCTATTATGCTTCTGCATTCCTGGGGATACGAATACATGAATCAGCAAGCGAAAAAACACTCGAGGAGAATATAGCATACAACGAATATTTCGAAAGGGCGATTTCCAACCTGAAATACGTTAGCAAGATCTCATATATGCTCTATGTTGAGGACATAACAGAGAAAAGGAAAAACATAGAAGCGAAAAGGGCAGAAGCTCAATTGCGTCTTGCAAGAGAAAGAGAAAAACCGGAGCCAGACGTGCTTAGAATAGACAAATTCGAGAAAGAAGTTGGTTCATGGGATACTCAGCTGAACAAACTCATCAAAGGAATCAAACCGATGGGAGTCATAGCATATGCGATGACTACTGCATCAGGAGTCAGCAAGGAAGGGGCCACTGCGAGCGTAAAGGCGCAGGCAAAAGAGCTGAAATCCGCATTGGAGAATACACTCAATGTCGAGATAGAATGGCTGACTGCGGATGAAATGATGAAATGCTTTGACTGGGAAATGTTCCTGCCTACCAGCCCACAGGAACTCGAGGAAAGCGCGGTGTGATGATGTTAGGCGGAAAGGTTCGAATCTGCAAGGTTCCGAACAGGGAGATTTCCAGGAGAAACCTTCTTGTCCATCCTCCGGAACCCCCGATAGACATATTGTTCCAGGATCCACGCAACAGTGTGTATATTGGAAGAACCAAGATACTGCATGTTCCATTCTACTGGACATATGAAAATGTCGCCAATCCGCATATAGCCGCAGTCGGTATAAGCGGTAGTGGAAAATCATATTTCATAAAAACATTCCTTCTGCGTGCTTCATTCGTATGGAATTCCAATGCTATAATACTTGACTGGGCAGGAGAATACAGAGATTGGGTAAAACAAGCAGGAGGAAAGATCGTAGCTCTTGGAAAGGGATCGTATCTAAATCTCCTTGATTTAGGCGGCATGAAACCATATGACAGAATAAAACAAGTCATGAGAACGCTTGAATTGCTTACAGATATAGGCCAATATCCCGAACAGAAAAGATTGACAGAACAGGCGATAGAAAAGGCATACATAAAATCAAAGTTCAGGATGGATTCCGCGGACAGCAAAGATGAGCTTGGAAAAGTGCTTTCGCCGCCAACACTGAAGGACGTGGTGAAGATACTCGAGGAGATCTCTCAACTAGGAACATATGAATTCCCGGCAGAACTTGAGAATTCGATTTATAGATTGAAGAATTTCACGAAGAGCGGGGAAGATTTCTTCGCACAGCAGAGCACGGTTAGCCTTGATGAATTGATGACGTCCGGACTCGTGGATTTCGATCTTTCTGGGCTTCCTGACGAGACTTTCCGTGCGCTCGGAGCATTGACTGTCCTGCAATTCATAAAGGAAAAGATGCGTGCTACAGGGTGGGCAAAGACAAAAGGGCTGAGATTGCTCGTTGTCATAGATGAGGCGTGGAAAATCGCTAAAGAAGAGAACAGCGATGTAGTCATGATCGTCAGAGAAGGAAGAAAATATAATTTCGGCATAATCGTCGCAAGCCAGAATCCGACAGATATCGCAGAAGCGATATTCAGCAACGTCGGAACTACATTCATGCTCAAGGTTAAATTCGAACGTTTCCTGGATTATCTACAGGGGACTCTTGCATTCAGCAATTACATGAGGGATGAGATAGGGAAACTTGGTGTTGGACAGTGCGCTGTCAACCTTGCGTTGCAGACTTCAACCCCATATCCTTCTACGTTCCTCATAGAAAAAATAGAAGGGGAAGAGCCGAGCAAGGAGTACTTCCTGGATTTGGAAGGCATCTTCACCCAAAAACAAAAGAGGGATATTGCCATGGCAAAAAGCGTTTCAATGATCAAAGAAGAATTCAGGAGAAAGCTCAGGATGTACGGATTGAGCGAGGAAAGGATAGAAGAGGTTTCCAAGCTGTTCGACAAGAACAATAATCACATAGATGTTGTCTCCTTCGTGGTGACGCTCGAAAGATTCGGGATCGCGAGAAGGAATATAAGCGATTTCCTGAAAGATACGGGAGTAGATGATATAACGATAATAAACATATTCGGGAAAGTGGACCTGAAGAAGACTGACACCGGCGGAAAGGAGATAACGCAGGTGACATTGGAGGATTAGCATGGCAAAAGTATGCATAATCTGCCAGAAAGAGATTTCAGGATCAGCATCCAAAGTGAAGAATGATGGCGTCATAGAATTCATACGCAGGATAAAGAATGCACTGAAAGTTGCGCAGAACAATGAACTATACGTATGCGAAACAGATATGAAACCATATCTGGATAGACGCAAACGATTTGAAAAGGACGTCGTGATGTATGGAATACTAGCGATCGCAGTGGTCGTTCTTCTAGTAGGGCTTCCGCTGCTCGGCGGAAAGTTCGAATTGGGCGTGTTGATCTATTCTATATTGCTCGGGGCGCTTGTGTTCGTCTTAGGCGCACTAATAAAATACGTTCCAGCAGTTGAATCCGGAACTCCTGAAGAAGTTCCGAAAGCTATCAAAAAGAAAAAGGTGAAATGATGACATTTCCATTAGCTCCCAAAAAACCAGAGGCTGCGAAGCCAGAACCTAAGACGGTTGAATTCAGGAAGCCAGGGATAGGCGCATTCTCGATAAAGACCAGATTAAAGACAACGCTAAAAGACGTTGCAGCTTTGCTAAGGTCCGCGTCATTCCTTGAGGTGGCTCAGGAAAAGGATTCTGTGAACGCACTTTATGTTGAAAGCAGGGATATCAACCGCCAGCCATACATCTTCTCGATACTGAAAGCTAATGAAAACGGATTGGAGCTCAGTTACAGCATACCTCCAGAGCTTGGACCAGGAAGAAGAAGGCTGAACATGGTGAGATATTTCATAAACATGCTGACGATGCTTGAGCCATGCTATTCTATAGATGATAAGATCGTGCTCCAGCTCATGGAAACTTCAATAAAGGATGTGCTGGACTCCGTGTCCATGGATTATTCCAAGCTTTATACGGAATATGACGGAGTGAAGAAAGAGGTAGAAGACCTGAGGAAAAAGGTCAAGAGAATGACGGAGGAAAATTCGGCTCTATCTAATGAAGCATATGAGCTGAAGAACAGGAATAATGAACTCACGCTTAGAGTGAAGGATCTAGAAAACCTTTCAGAAGAAGCGCTCAAATCCAAAGTGCAGGAATGGATAATAGAGCATAATGGGGAGATAAACATCACTGAGTTTTCCAAGATGAACAATGTGAGCGAAGTGCGAGTGGAAGAAGTCCTGAACAGATTGATAACCGAAGGATACATACAAGCGATCCAGTAGTGGTGTGATGGTTGAGATAAAAAAAATCAAGATACGAAAACAGCTGTACCGGTTCGAGGTACGCAAAAGATTCCAATACACCAAAAGATACACTGTGAAAGAGAGGACTCCTTTGGAAAAGATAATACATCAATTCTCATTGACAAGAAGCAGGAAAAAAGAGGGAATGGTGTTCCAGCCCAGCATTGCTGCGCCAAAAGGAGGAAAGATTCTCACTTATGTACTTATCTTCGCGGCAATCCTTCTTATCGCAGGAGCTGCAATATTCCTGATTGTCCAAGGCGCACGTTCCAATATAACTGTGGCTACCAGGGCGACAATAAGCCCAGAGATAACCCTTGAGATCCTTAAATCAGGAGTGATAACTAACGGTCCGCAGGAAAATCCTGCTAGCAGCGCATACGTGCAGGTCGCATATTCAATGAAGGATATCAGCGCATTCAATGCTTCGCTATGGACATACTCCGCAAGCGTACCTTCAGAAGTATATCTGCTCAAAAGCCATATGGACAAGGGCCAGACCACAACATATCATGATTTCAAGAATGCATTGGAAAAAGAGCTTGGAACCCAGAAGATCAGCGTTAATGAATTGAGTATGGAACAGCTTGAGACCATACCAAAAGGAGCTGCAATCATAATACCAAGCGGATTCATACCTCAGGAACTTATCGAATCTAATTCCAGTTCAAACATCGCAAAGCTGATCAACCGGGGAGTAGTCCTGATCTATATGGGATATCCTTTCGATTATATGATAACAAAGGAAGGCGCATCATCTTCTGTGCCTACGTCTATGAAAAGCGGGATACCTTTTGATTTTCTTAAAAGTACCAAACTCTATCCTGTAGGAATTTCTATAGAACCCCCATATTACGAAGTCAAAGGAAAAGGCCAAAATTACGAGACCTACCAGATATACGGAGTAATAAGCGTTGTTAGGAAAGGGGAGGGAGCGATCCTTTTTGTTCCTCAGTCTCTTGATGCAGGATGGAAGAAAGAGGGGGCTATGGCTGCAAAAGATATATCCAAAATCATACTTACCAGCGCATGGGTTGTCCCAGATTACCAGCAGGCTGCGAAATATGTCATGGCATCTGCACCTGAGAATAGAACAGTCTATGAATTCTTCACGTTCCCATTCTATGGAAACAAGAGATATGTGAAACTGCAAATCTCTGGAATTGATTTGAACGGAGATCTGATAGGAGAGACAAAGATACTTGATGTAAGAAAAGAAACAAATGGCAATCTTTACGTGCAAGGCGGGAATTCGGTCATCTCTTCCAAGATAAGCGGCGAAGAGACAAACATGATCGCAGATCTGAAAGAACCGAAACCAAGAGAAGAGATGCTTTATCTTTCGCTTACACAAGGCGGAATAGATGTGGTGCAGGATGTACCCATACTTCAGAACCCTGTGAGCCTGCAGGTTGCAAGCCCATTCTACGCGAGGATAGATGCTGAAGAAGGAGAGTATGTTGCAAGCATAGTAGACTCTGAAGGACAGAAATATGCCCAGGCATACCTTAGAGTGATACCAATAGTCATCACCAAAAAACCAGAGATGAAGGAAAGAGAGACGTTCGTATTCGAATTCACTAAAGATGGAAAACCAATAGAGCTCAGCGATGTTTCTGTGAAAGTGAAGTCCAAATCCGGGCAGGACTTCGGAACATATACTGTCCCAAGGACATCAAAACCGATAATAAATATAAGCAGCAGCATAATTGGAGAAAACAAACTCCCATATGGAAAATATGATTTCATATTCAAGATAGGAGATTACACGAAAACAGTGGAAGTAAACCTTCAGGCGCCTGAAAACGTGTTCTTCTCTCCTCCATTCTTAATCAGCGGCGGAATAGCAGTAGTTGTCCTAGTCATAGGATATTATCTGCGAGGCAAAGAAAAGGTAAAATATCAGCTGGATGTCCCAGATTTCCCTGCTACAGCCAAAACAAAGATACCTGTCAAAACAGATGCAGTGCTCGGAATATTCGACAAGGTGAATGATGAATACAAATGGAAGAGCACTCCGCTTACTGCACAGGAAGTGAAGAACGGATTCCGCAGGATGTTCTTTGAAGGAAGGCCGATATACATAAGCGATTACAACGTTGAATTCATAATGGACAAGCTTGAGCACAGGAAACAGGTGGTCCAAGTCCTTGATTATTATGCACCAGTTTCATGGGAAGAGAAAACCGGAAAAAGCATCCGATATCTATGCATATTCAGAAGATTGAGGGATATATTCGTGAACAATGCTGTTCCATTCTCTATGATAGGTGAAGAGGAGAACTGTGATACAAAGATAGATTTGATGGGCCAGGAGATGTTCCTGCACATCTATGACAAGCGCGGAGACATGAAACGCCTTGTTGGGAACATACTCAGCACGTCTAGCAAAGGAATAACGCTTGTGTTGTTCAAGGATAACGATGAGAAAGGAGATTTCATGGACGTTCTGGCATCTCCTTCGCAGGCATCTGCAGTGCTGAAGATGGAGGTTGAGTCGAATGTGGTCCAGCTTCTTGATCTTAATGGCTTGGAGTCCATGATCAAGGAGATGAAGAATGTTTGATTACTCTCATTTTTAAATCTTTTTTGACACAGTTTATTGGAGAGAAAGCATAACTACTTCTCAAGCATCTCCAAAACGGGTTCTGCGTTCAATCCGAACTTCAGGAACTTCAATTCATGGGGAAGCATCCATCTGTGAAGTACGTGCTCTCTGCTTAGAATAACGAAATCGCTATTCACTTCTCCCTTGTATACTAAGTAAAGAGAGTGCTTTTCATTCCCATCTTTCTCATAAGTAGCAGAGGTTATCCCGATGAATTCGGGTTTTGGCATAGACAAGCCGGTTTCCTCGCGCAATTCACGCACAGCAGCAGTCTCAGGCCTTTCGCCCCATTCAACTCCGCCGCCTGGGAATTCCCAAAGGTCGTTCTTCATCTTCAGTACAAGTATCTTGCCTTGGAAAATAGGAACAGCATATGCATTTAATTCCTGTATTCTCATCATTTCACTTTTTCCTTCCAAAAACGAGTTCTTCCCTTTTCACATCATCCAAAAATTCGAGATCCTTGCTGCAAAGATTGCATTTGAAAAAGCTGCTATATGCAGATTCAAAATTGTGGATCGAATTCACTCCGCAGGCAGAGCAGAAATAATGTTCTTCTCCTCCAGACGTAGCATTGAGCCTTCTTTCCTCAAGGCGCTCTGCGATCCATTTCTCGATCTTGTCAGCGCTTGCCATCCAAGTATAAGAATACCAGCCGGTTTCGCTGTTTTTGTCCCTTAGATAGGTCACAAGACCTGCTCCATGGAGCTTGTTCAGAGTAGCCCTAACATCGCTTATCTTCAGCTTGAGTTTCTTTGAAATATCATCGTCGCTAACATTTTTGTCGAAATTGCGGATGATTGCAAGCGAATTCTCCCCTGCCAGATTTACCAGAGACTGACGGGTGAATGCACTAGTAAGCATGCCGTTTATCTTCTCAAGGTTCTTTGTGAAAAATGCTTCTCTTTCTGCTATTTCCCTTGCAATCCTAAGCTCTTCCTCTCTTTTCCTAATTTCCTTCTTTGTGAGCTTCTTTTCCTTGATTTTGGCTGTCCTTACGCTCTTTTTGACTGCTTTTGGAGCATGTCTGAGCTTAACGCTGGACTTCCCTTTCAAGGGTTTTTGAGCCTTTTTGGCGATAACTTTCTTGGATTTGTGCTTTTTTGAGGATTTAACTGTTTTCTTAGACAATATACCACCTGTCGCAACGGAATACATATTGGAGCATACCTTATATATAAAGCTTTGGTATTTGGGTATTATTTCCTTTACTGCGATATACTTTCATGCTTCTTTCCATAGGCGTTGAGAACTGGAGATCCCACAAGGATACAAAGCTCCAGTTCGATAAGGGAACAAACCTCCTAATAGGTATAATGGGAAGCGGAAAGAGCAGTATACTTGATGCTATAAGCTTTGCGCTGTTCGGAACGTTCCCTGCCCTGGAAAGACGGAAATTATCCCTTTTTGATGTCATACGGCTGAATGAACAGAATGCAAAGGCAGAACTTGAATTTCTGTGGAACGGAGAAAGATATAGAGTAGTCAGGATGGTCGAGCGCAAAAAGGATTCTACTGCTACAGATGCAGAGATGTATAAAAACGACAGGATTGTTGAGAAAGGGACGACTGCCGTAAACAAGTACGTGGAACAGCTTCTGCACGTAGACTATGACCTATTCACCAGAGCGATATATTCGGAACAGAACAATATAGACTATTTTCTCATGCTTGATCCCAAAAGGAGAAAACAGGAGATGGATGCACTTCTTGGATTAGATAGGTTCGAAGAAGCAAGGGCTAACTGCACTTCTCTGTTAAACAGGGTGAAAAATAATAGGAAAGACCTTGAGATGCGATTCAGCAGGGAAAAGCTCGCTGATTCCCAAAAGCAACTCTCAAAAGTTGGTGAAAAAATAGCGATTCTTGAGAAAGAAGGCGTTGGAGTCTCTTCTAGGATAACAGATATGAAAGCCCAGTGCACTGCAAAAGAAAGGGGATTTTCAGATATAAAGGCAAAAAAGGAGAGTTATGAGAAAACGGCAAGGGAAGCGCTTGTTCTTGAGACCCGGGCGAATACATTGAAAAAAGATATTGAAGGAAAAACCGCAAGCGAAAGCGAATTGAAAGAAGTTTCAGAGCAGATAGTCTTGCTTGAAAGAGAACGGAACCAAGCTGGAGCGATATTGAAGGATATCGAAAAAAACGCGTCTTCCCTGAATTTGCGCATAGGATCGATTGACGCTAAAATCAAGATAGCTCAGAAAAATAAGGATGAACAGCAGAAATTGACTGAGAAACTGGAACAGCTCACAAAAGGAAAAACCAGGGAAGAGCTGGTATCGGAATATGATGGTCTGCAGAGTATTGTACAGACGAATGAAAGCGAAGTCCAGTTCATGAAATCAAAGACCTTGGAACTGGAAGACTCTTTAAAAAGATTGAAGCCAGGGACAGCGGAATGCCCAGTTTGCGGCAATGAACTGGATGAAAAAGGAGTAGAAGACATACTTGAAAAGAAACAGGGGGAAATCCAGTCTCTGGCGAAAGGGATAGAATCCAAAACAAAGAACGCTCTTGAGCAAAAGCAAAAGCTGGTAGGGATGCGCGATAACATAAGAAACGTAGAGCTCCTGTCTTCCAGGCTCGAGGCAGTAAGCAAAGATATGGCTGTGGAACCTCTGGGCGAAGAACTGAAAAAACTGAATGCTGAAAACGAGATTCTGAAAAAAGAGAAAGAGAAGCTGGCGGAGCGAACTGAAAAGCTGGCGAATGAACTAAAGGAACTGCAGTCTGTTTTCAAGGAAAAGGAATTATTACTGAAGAAGATTATTTTGTTGAATGATACTGAAGAAAACCTTGTCAAGACAAAGGAGCTCTTATTGTCAATGAATTATGATGAAAAAACATATGAAACACTGCAGGCAGAACTTGAAAATATACGCATAGAACTCGAAAAAACATCTGCTGAGAAAATGCGTAATGAATCAGAACTGAAGAGCAACAGAGAGATACGGACGATACTCGAACGCGAGCTTAAAAACACGGAAAGAATCGGAAGCGAGATAACTTCTCTCATCAAACTAGAGGAAGAATTGTCTATTTACAAGAATGCGCTTGTGCAGACCCAGGCGTCTATGAGGAGTGAACTCATCGAATCAATAAACGAAGCGATGAACGAAATCTGGGGGATATTCTATCCTTATAGGGATTATAAAATGTTACGCCTTTCAGCAAGCGAAAAAGATTACCAGTTTGAAGTGTACGATAGGGAATGGAAAACGCTTGAATCTGTTGCAAGCGGAGGAGAACGGGCGTGCGCTGCATTGACTCTGCGTGTTGCATTGGCCATGGTACTTACCCCGAATTTAAGCTGGCTCATATTGGACGAGCCGACACATAACCTTGATAAAGAAGCGGTGGAATTGCTATCGCAGACGCTGCAGACTAAAGTTCCTGAAGTAGTTGATCAGACGTTCGTGATAACTCATGAAGAGGCGTTGATGGGTTCTGATTTTGCAAGCAGTTATAGGCTAAGCAGGGATAAAGAGAACCTTGAGAGTACGAAGGTAGAAAAGATATAGCGACCATGGATTACGCGAATATCCTGTTTTCCAATGCAGAAACAAGTTCAAATTCGTCATCTGGATTTTTACCACTCTGTTCCCTGAACCACATGCCGCATTCTTTTTCCAGATCTATAGCGTAGATCATAGTTGCGTGCGTGACATCTGCCTTGGTCGCCAGGCCTTTGCTGAACAAGAATCTCATGGCTGAGATGAATTCGTCTATGAAGAATGTGCTTTTCTTGCTTAGTCTCATCTTTCTCAAATCTGTGAACACCAAACCTTTTGCAGTTAGAAGGAGATTATCCATAGAGAATTTTCCTAGCACTAACTTCTGCCTGTGCAGCTGCATGAGAGAATCCAGGCTAAGCTCGATCAATCTTGTTTTCTGTTTTTCATCCAATGATTCTGCCTTGACCAGGTTCACATGTCCTGAGCCAAGCTTTTCATCGAACGACCAGCTTCCTTTTTCTATAGCGGAAAGGACATAGAAGTTCCCAAGAACAGTTGCGATATATCCGACTATTGATTCTATCGCACCTTTTATCTTGAAAGATGCGTTGAACAATGCTTTGGCGATCTCTTCTGTTGTTTTCCTCAGTAGGTAAGTTGTGCCATCGTAATCCAATGAGAAACTATCGACTCCATCTCTTGAGTTTATTTTGTGCAATGCTCGTAAATCAGTGTCTTTCCTGAACGTGATTGATTTTATTTTTAAAACATCGAATTCGGATGGACCGGATTCCTCTCCCCAAGTATAGAAAACTGAGATGGCATTCTCATTGTTTTTTTCCTTTGAGCTTACTGGGAGGTCTCGTGAGAAGAATGGGATTGAATTGTCTTCCCATTTTTCATTTTCTATTAGTGTTTCGTGCACTGAAGCTTGAGGCTGTTCATATACCGAACGGTAAATTACTGTGTTCCTTTCGCGTACGCTCATGCTCGCACCTGATAATTACTAAAAGTATTTTTCCTCCCACCATAATATGGTTCGTAGAGATTATAAATCTGTGTCACAGTTGTCAAGACTAGCAAATTGGCGGGCGAATTTGAGTAAACAACATTCCTTCTCTATTTTCCCAGGACAGAGGAACGGATTCAATTCTGTATATTCCTCCGTGGCAATCAACAAGCAATGCCGGGCAGGAGGAATCAATAACTGGTGATTTGAGTCCTGCAAATGAGCCATCAAACGAACGACCGATCGGTGAGACGTTCCAAGAACGGGGCCTGATCTTAACTTGATCGTTTGGACCAGGCAATGGAACGGATACGTATTCCAACGAAAAAAGAGTTTCCGGAAGTAAAACACCAGAATGAACTAAACTGGAAAACTGTTCTGAACCTGAAACACTCGTGAGTTTTGTTTGGTCTATTTCACTGCGTGATGGATGATAAAAGTAGGCGTATTGTAATCTTCCTTCATAAAGAACAGGAACTCCACATTGGATAGTACTTTGTGGGTTAACTATGAAAAAATTATTTCCAAGTTTTTTACGAACAGCGTGCGATATCTGATGTGCCTCACGAGATTCTATATTGTACGAAGCATCTGCCAAGAAAAATATTGCTGGTATGCTTACTTTCTTAAGTGAAATTTGTCTGGCTGATAGTTCGCGTATTAATCTTTCGTGAGACAGAATTCTTGATTCGTTTGACATGTAAAGAGAAATACTCAATATTTCCCCTTGCTTAATCGCTTCAACAACTATGTCTTCCGTGCCTCTTGGAATTGCGGTTACTATGCCTAACTCTACATTAACTTCTCTAGAAAATTTGATTATATCTAATGCGGTTCTTCCTTCATAGGAATAATCAAACAGGTCTGATCTAAGATGAGATAATACGGAATTAACTTCTGGAAAAAGAGGCCTAGTTCTCGAAACTTTTATAATCGATTCCACCAGTTCCCAAGGCATAAAATGCGTTGGTCCTCTTGGGGCAGATACTCCACAGAAACGGCATCCGTTAGAACAGCCTCCGCCTTCCTTTCCGCTTTTTTCATTGCCAGTAAATTCTACTGCGAATGATTTGTATAACGGACCAGAAAAGCCAGCCTGCGCACAATGTGAAGTCAATGCTGATTCAAATGCACGTAATTCAGAAGCAGGAATAATTCGTCTTTGAGCCAATGCCATAGATGATTAATTGTGTTCTGAAAAGTTTAAAAATGAGGGCAAGTGATTTGTAATTTGTATCAAATAGATATATTTATATACTTTTTTGGTAGTAATATATTCATGAGAACCGAACAGATACAAATCATGCATTCACCGACATTGAATACGGTGATAATGGTAGAGAAGACATTACAGGAAGCAAAAGAGATATTAAAGATTGCAGAATTGAAAAGAAGACTGCCAAAACAAGTGATGCACAATACGATACTGTGCATACTTGATTACCTGCAGGAAAGCGGCAAAATCATTATCACGACTAAAGGGGTAGTTTGGATCTATCAGCCTCCAGAAGAACTGGAGAGACTGAAAAAAGGCGGAATAGAACTATGATCAACATACGGTTGGTAAAAGTAATCCTGAAAGACCAGGCGAAAATTGAATTCGAAGAACTTAATCGTATTGTTGGAGAACAGCAGGCAAAAGGAATAGCAAACTCTGAAGAAATGCAGCTTCTGAGATCAATAAAGCAGAAATCAGAGATTCTTAAGGCGAATCCAACATACGGAGATAAAATACCGCACCAATTAATCCCAAAGGATTTGGATGTTTCGAATTTGTTTCGTGTTGAATTGACTGGCTACTGGAGAATGCTTTATACATTAACTGGTAACCAAATAGAGGTAGTCGCTTTTGTTTTATATATTGTCGATCATCCAACGTATAACAAAATATTTGGATATAAGAAAAGATAAACAAATTCTGATCAATCAATTGACTATCGTTTCACAATATAAACAATATCTCCGTCTGTAACCACGTGCTCTATCCCGACTCGTTGCTGTGCATGCTTCACGCTCTTCCCGCTCACCAATGCATATCTGAAGTTTTTCTTCAGATCCCTGTGAAGCTTTTCGCAGATATCTCCCACAGTAGAACCAGTCCTCATCATCAAAGGCTCTTCCAAATCTACTTTTTCCCCTCTTCTTCGCGTATAAATGCGTATGAAACGAAGCTTGTCATAGATGTCTGCACGTAACGGTTCAATGCCCATTCCGTTTTCAGCAGATATGAAATGGCTTTTCGCAGGGAACTTGGATTTATCGATGTTCGGAACAGCATCGACTTTGTTAACTGCAACGACTGCCGGAACATAGGAACGATTACCTTCAACTGCATCTATGAACTCGTCTATAGATACATCATCCCTTAGCAAAACTTCGCAGTTATGCAGTTTATATTCGCTTAGAATAGCCATTATCTCCTTGTCGCTTATTTTAGTGAGTTTCACTGTAGAATTGATTAGTATCCCGCCTCTTGCCTTTTTCTTTATAACTACGTTAGGTGGTTTTGCATTCATGCGTATTCCAAAACCATAGAGCTCTTTCTCTATAACTGCATACTGCTGAGGCGCCATAGCTTCAAGCAATATAAGAATCAGGTCCGCTCCTCTTGCAACTGCGATCACTTCTCTTCCGCGACCTTTTCCGTCTTTAGCGCCTTCTATAATTCCTGGTAAATCTAAAACTTGAATCTTTGCACTTTTATATTCCATGATTCCAGGGATGCATTTCAAAGTCGTGAATGCATATGCGGCGATCTCTGATTTGGCATTTGTGATCTTTGTGAGCAGAGTTGATTTCCCTACACTGGGCAAACCAATTATCGCAACAGTTGCATCTCCACTTTTCCTTACATCGAATCCTTCTCCTCCACCTCCGCCCTTCGGAGTCACTAATTCTCGCCTAAGCTTCGCTAGCTTTGCATTTAGTATCCCCAGATGAAATTCTGTTGCCTTGTTCTTCTGGGTGCGGTGGATCTCGTCATCGAGTTCCTTGATCTTCTCCTGGATTCCCATTATTACCTGATATATACCTTATACGATGATTTAAAAAAATAAGTGCACAACATATTGAAAGCTTGTTATGCGATCGTAGTCTAGAAGTTTTTTGATTTCAGAAAACTGGACATCGGTAGGATTTGAGATTGCCAGAGGAAATTCAGAATTCTGGATAACCTGCATCAAAAATCTCACGACTCGGGTTCGAATCCCGACGGTCGCATCTTTTTCATCAGAAAAAGTGCGAGACTTGGCGCGCACGCCAAGCTGATCGCATTTGTTTTTCTTAGCAATATCTTCAAATGCAAGACATGTCCGCAGACATGCTGATCGCATTTGTTTTTTTTCTATTTTATTTTTTCTTCGTCTTTCGCCGTACCTGAGTAGTAAAATATTTAAATTAGCCATTGTATATAGGTAAGCTAATTCTAGACAACATTACTGGTGAACTAATGCTAGAAATCATGATAAAGGATCTTGAAATCGTGGAAGTAAGCGAATTGCTCCAGCACGAACAGACTATAGACCGGAACCTGTTCAGGCTAAAGGAAGCCATGCTGAACATAGGACAGCTCGTCGACCCGATAATAGTCGACAAAAAGACGAAAACAGTTCTTGACGGAAACCACCGCATGAGAGTCCTTAAAACCATAAAAGTGCCGAACGCAGTCTGCCAGGCGATAGATTACAATGATGAAAGGATAAAGATCTGCGGCTGGTTCCCAGTGATGGAGAACCTGAGTTCTGCGCAGATTTCAGATGCTGGTTTCAAGGTTGAATCCGTGGATTTTGAACAAGGAAAGAAAACTCTGGATTCTAAAGGCGCGGCATTCATGCTTGTAAAGGAGAAAAACGGGAAAGAGTGCCATCTGGTAGAGCCTTCTTCTTATGATTTATTGGGGATGCTTGAAGCGCAAAGCAGGATCCTCCAGAAAATAAACAACGAAGACAAAATAATGTATATAGCAGATGACCAAGTGAATGAACATCTTAAAATGGGGAGAAGCGCTTTTTTCAGAAGGAATTTCACAAAGCAAGACGTGATAAACGAAGCGCTTGCGCACAGACCATTGCCTCCGAAGTCAACAAGGCATCTGATACCAGACAGGATAATCAGATTGAACATGAAATTAGGATGGCTCCATCAAACAAAGGAGGAAGCAACGAAATATCTTGAAGGGATAATACACGACAGAGTATACAACAGCAACGTTAGAAGATATACTGAGCCAGTCATTGTAATTTATTGATAGTATAAAAATTTGAACTATATGGTTTAAAAAAGTATACTCTTTATTATTAAACCATGGAAAGCATATTTGAAATGCTGGGAAAATGGCGCAATATACTCGTCCTGAAATACTTCCTCGATAATCCCAGTGTAAGCATTTACCCTGCGAATCTCATTAAACAGCTGAAAATATCAAAGAAAAGCCTTTTTGACGCCCTGTCTGAGTTGGAAGCAAATGGAATCATAAACAAAAAATCAATTGGAAAAACCATGCTGTATTCCCTTGAGAAAGAAAAGGCGCTCGTAAAACAGCTGAAAAGTCTGCTATCACTGTCTAAATTAGATCATTTGAAAAAAAATTTTGAAAACCATGAATGCGAAGTCTACTTATTTGGTTCTACGGCCAGAGGCGAAGATAACGAAAAGAGTGACATTGACCTTCTGGTGATAACAAATGAAGAAAAAGAAGTAATTGCTGGATTGCTAGCAAAGATAAGGATAAAAAACCTTAAACCAGTTATATTTACGCCAATGGATTATGTCCATCTCTACAAAGCTGATCGGGCATTCTATGAACGGATAGAAAAGGACAGAATAAGGCTGGTATGATGAATATAGATACCCTCATAGATGCAGGATACGTTTCAAAGGTAACCCCTGCAAAAGACCTTGCTGAGAAAGAATTCGTTGAATCAGATTACGATCTGAAAAGCGCTAAATCTGAATTAACTTCTGGAAACTGGAAATGGTCCATAGTCAAGGCGTACTATTCAATGTTCCATGCAGCCAGGGGGGTTTTATTCCTTAGCGGATTAAAAGAGAAATCACATTTCGCAGTCGCAGAAGTCATGGAAGCATTTGTAAAGGAAGGGAAAATCGAATCCAAATTTGCAAATTATTTTAGGGCGGCCATGAGTGCGAGAGAAGGTGCAGATTATCACTACAAGCATCCGAAGCATACTGCTGAAGAGATGATTTTGTATGCTGAAGAATTCTGCGAAACTATGAAAATGATTGCTAAAAAAATAAGGTGAAACTATGGGAATACTATTGGGACCGGGGCCAGTGCCAGTTTTGGAAGAGATAAGCAATGCGCAAACAAAAGAGATGATTACGCACAGGAGCAAGGAATTCACTGCAGTTTATTCTGATTTATGCACACGGTTCAGGAATTATATCAATGCTGAAGAAGCATACATACTTACGGGTTCAGGGACTCTTGGGCTTGAGACATTGATGGTGAATCTTACGTTTAAAAACGAGAAGGCGATCTGCTTCCCTAACGGGGAATTCGGGGAGAAATTAGCAGATACTGCCAGAGTATATACCACTGTTGAAGCAGTGAGCGTAAAGGAAGCAAAGGGCTGGAATCTTGAAAGGACTAAAGAGAAAATAGATGGAAGTAACGCCCAGGTTCTTTCAATGGTCTACAACGAAACAGGATATGGCCTCAGAAATCACATTAAAGAGATATGCAAATATGCAAAATCTAAAGGAATGATAACTATTATCGACGGAATATCCGCCTGGCCAGGAACAGAATTCGATATGAAAGAATTCGGGGTAGACGGATTTGTAACTGGTTCTCAAAAAGGAATAGCTGCTCCTCCAGGAATGGCAATGATCGGATTAAGCAAGGAAGCAGTTGAACGATATAGCAAAAGAGATAGCGTCCCAGGATATTATATGGATCTCAGGAAACACAAGAAAAGATATGAAAAAGACCAGCAGACTCCAAATACTCCTGCTGTTTCGTTATTCTGGTCATTGCAAAAAGCGTTTGATGTGCTGGACAGGAACGGAGGAGTGCCAGATACTGTGAAAAGACATGCGGATGCTGCAGCATACGTGCGCAAACGATTGACTGATATAGGATTCCCGCTTGTTGCTGAGAAAGGATTTGAATCGAATACTGTGACTGGATTCGTTTGCAAGGACAAGGACGAAGCAAAGAAGATCAAGGATGGGCTTGCTGCAAAAGGGATCAAGATCGTTGGCTGCAGAGGAGTTTACATAGATAACGGACTCAGAATTGCGCATATGGGCAACTTCAAGCAGGAATGGTTGGATGCTTGCTTGGATTCTATAGAAAAAATAATGAAGGGCTAACGGACAAGCTTTTTGAGAGGTGGAGCGCCAGGTTCGATTTTCTTTATTTTCAACCCAGAAGCATCCGACATCACATCTTTCTTGGCCAATATGCTCGGGAATGCCTCGCGCAGTTTATTCTCAAGGTCTTCCTTGTTTCCAGGCACAGGTATTGGCAGTATTACAAAAAACTGGACTTTAATGAATCTTATTCCTAATGATTTAGCTGCTTTGCCCTCATCGATTTCAGAATCTCCGATTGCCAGCACTTCGCTTGGCTTAAGGCCATTTTCCTTGAGTATTCTATCAAATGCGCTTAGTTTTGAATCGTTTGGCTCAACGGGTTCTAGTAAACCTTCCCTGAACAAACCTTGGCGGAGTAATGGATAGGAATCTACGGAAACCACAAATATCCTTACTCCTTCTTTAGAAAGCTCTTCTAATATTTGAGGAAGAGTTTCTGATCGTAAAACGAAAAATGAGTTAGGAAAATGTCCTTTATTGACAGCGAGTGTCCCTCCAACATCAAAAACTATTGCCTTGTATTCTGCCATAATATCAACCAACAGTATTTCTCCTTGGTGGTTTTTCACCAGCTATCAGGTTTTTGAATCTCTGCCATTTGGTTGGTTTTGGAAGCGCCAGTTCCATCATCTCCACTCCCCCTTCAAGAAGAGATTTGGTTGGTGGTGGATTCCTGGCAAGTGGCATAGACGTCATTGAAGGACAACCTAAAGGTTGCTCGGTTCCATATTTAGGAAGTTCTGCCTTAAGACCAAATTTGGTTTTCAATTGAGCCATCAATTCCATGATATCGCTTTGTGAAATGATATGCTGCGTTCCAAGATTCAATGCTCTTTTGAGTTCAGGAATGTCCAGGGATAACAAAGAGTCAGGGAAAAACACTGAAATGTTTTCTCCTGAAGGCTTAACCAAAGTTTCAAGCAGAGTAACAAGTATTTCAAGTTTGGCACCAGAATTAGATGTGAGTTGGCTAAGAGAAGGGCTGCTCCATTCCATGCCTGGCGCATAGGATTTACGCATATAACTTGGGATATTTGATTTTGTGCTTGGGGAAAGGACTAGTACCTGCACTCCTTTTTCTAAAAGTTCTCTCTTAAATGCGATTAGTGCTTTCAGACATATTTCGGAATATGTAAACCCTGGAAGGTATATCTCTGCCATCTTTGCATCCAGCACGATTATCACGCTTTGTTTTCCTGAGTTCTGAGCAATTTTGTGAGAGTCATCCATGAATACACCAGTGGATATTGTGTTCCTAAATATATTTAAATGACCAGTATAAAACATAAACAATAAAAACACATAGTACAGTATATAATAACGATCAATTGTATTCAACGGTGTTATATTGACTCAACGAGAGGTAGCTATCCTCATAAGAAGAACAGTTCAGAAAAGAAGTTTTGTTGATAGGTTCGCAAACTGGGCGTACAATAGAACGGATTTTGTTACTGAAGGAATACTTGCTGCAGAAGTAAGAAAAACAGGTAGAATTCCAGTAGTATTAGAATTGACTGATCTTGACAAACTAAGCAGAGCAAAAGGAGCAGTTGCATTTGTAACAGTAAACGAACCGCAATCATTATATTCACTTATACGAGCAAGGCAGATTTTGGAAAGAAACTTCAGAAGCGTTGTTATAGGTGGACAGATACCAGGGATAGCTCCGGATTTGGTGAGAAGGATCTATCCAAAGGCAAGCATATTCCGTGGTGAGATAGAAGGCAGCACTGAAGCAGTCCTTGAAAATGCAGAGTCTGGAATAATAAAAAATTATACTTCGTTTCCTGTTGATATTTACAAGAGTTATACTGTTCCTGAAAGAAGAACAGATAGGGCCCCATTACTCCAGATGGTTGAATTAGGAAGAGGATGCCAATATGCATGTGATTTTTGCGGTATGCCAGTAAACCAAAGAAGAGTAAGGACAAGAAATCCTGAAGAAGCAATTGAAGAGATAAGCAGACTTGGTAGAAAGATACTGTTTGTTGATCCAAATATATCTGCATATCCTGCAGAATATCTTGAAAAGATATTCTTATTCATGGAACGCACAGGAAGAAGATGGCTTGGTGAAGGAACTGCCAAAGAACTGATAGAAAAACCAGAAATATGGGATTTGATGTCACGAACATGCACTTCATTTCTTACCGGAGTTGAAAGTTTTACAAGAGAAGATATGCTAAGGAAAAATGGTGGTTCGATACTTCCACAAAAGAACGGAACAGTCATAGTAAACTCATTGATTGTTGGCACTGCAGACCAAACTGAAGAAGATGTACGTGCGACAGTTAAGAAATTCAGAGGGCTCAATCTCAATACAATGTTTCACATAACCGCACCTTATCCTGGAACAAAGGCTTTCAGGCAAGCCAGAGATAATGGAAATATAACACAAGATAATTTCCTGCTTTATGACAGAAGACATGTAGTAATAGCTAATAAAATGGGGCCAGAAAAGACAGTTGAGATGTACAGAGAAGCAAGAATGAAAGCGCACACTTTTTCTGGGACAATTAAGGAGATCTTCAGGGTGATATCTGAGACAAAAGGTTTGAAGTTGCTTATTGAACGTTTAATCAGCCTTATGGTGATCAGGATAAGACCAATGCTTCACGCAAGAAAGATAGCAAAAAGTGAAGCAGAACAGGAAGGAAAAGAAGAATTTGTTCCTATTGAGTGAAGTAAAAAGATATTAAAAATGGATTTCAGATATATAATCGGTGCTTATTATGAAGATAGTTATAGCAGACGACATGGAATCAGAAGTAATTGAAGGGATAAAGAAACTTGGGACAGTGGTTTACAAGCCAGCTGATTTGAAAAAAGAATTAACTGATGCCGAAGTGCTTATTGTAAGAAGCGCCACAAAAGTAACTGCAGAACTGATCGCTAATGCTGATAAATTGAAGATAGTTGCAAGGGCAGGAGTTGGTCTTGACAACGTGGATAAAACTGCTTGTGATGCAAAGGGAATCAAAGTAATCAATACTCCGGGTGCAAGCTCAAATGCTGTTGCTGAATTAGTTATTGGTGTTATGATTTCGATGCTGCGCAATGTGCAAAAAGCGCATTTCCAAATGAAGAACAAAATTTGGGATAAGAAAAAGCTCACTGGAAATGAAATTGCTGGAAAAACGCTTGGAGTGGTTGGATACGGACGGATTGGGGCCATGACTGCTGAAAAAGCAATGGCGCTCGGAATGAAGATAATAGCTTATGATCCGAAGGCAAAGCAGGTTCCAAATGTTAAATTCGTGGGTTTGGATGAACTTTATGCAAATGCAGACATAATTTCTCTGCACACCGTTCTAGTTCCTGAGACAAAAGGAATGATAAATAAGGATACGATTGCAAAGATGAAGAAAACTGTATGGATAGTTAATGCTGCAAGAGGAGAATTAATCAACGAAGACGATTTATACGAAGCATGCAAGAGTGGAAGGATAACTGGCGTAGCAATTGATGTTTATTCAAAAGAGCCATACGATGGGAAACTATTGGAACTAGACAACGTATGCTTTACCCCTCACTTAGGTGCAAGCACAAAAGAGGCCCAGGCAAGAATAGGAGTAGAACTTGTTGAAAAACTAGGGCAGGAGTTAAAATCCTGAAAAATCCTTTGCCATTTTTCCTGTTGGAAATGCGACTGCACTTCCTGATTTTATCGGCAATTGCAGTTCATTTGCAAGTCTAACCATCTCTGCATTTGGGAAGGATTCCTTTGAAAATAAGAATGGGATCTCTCCAAAACCAGTATTCTCTCTTACTACGGTTAGCCTATGCTTTTTGATGAAACCTCCTGATTTTACTTTAACTTCAATGAAACCAGCGGAGATAATTTCTTTTGAAGTTGGTTGTACCATAGTCATACCACCAAAAATTCAGCATCCTTCCCTTTCTTTATGTGTAGTTTTGTTTCAGGCTGAAGACGGCCGACATATATCCCATCTATTATGAAATCAGATGTGCGATTCGCAGAGATAGTTATTTCTGCGGATTCATCAACGATCATTGGCTTGAGCGAGCGTTTATACGGGCAGATCGGAACAATGGATATCCTGCGCTCTGATCGTGGCAGGATTTTCCCTCCTGCAGAATAGCAGTAAGCGCTTGAACCAGTCGGAGTAGAAATTATTATCCCGTCTCCTTCGAATTTGTATGTTTTTTTATCCACCTTGAGCGAGACTGTGATGACCCTATAATCATGAGTATGGATAACTATGTCGTTTATTGAATGGAAAGATTTGCTATCTTCATTTACCCTTGCAGAAATGGTGAGACGTTTCTCGGTTTTATTTGCGTTCAGTGCAGAAATCAATTTGCTCATACTAAGTTTCTCGTGGTGGAACTGGCAGACGCTAGATGTCTTGCTTCCAATACCCAAAATAGAACCGCTGGTTTTTCCAAAGTAAGCGTAATGAAATATCGTTCCGTCTCCTCCTATGCAAATAGTTGCATCAGCAGAAGAATGAGAAATTGAAAAACCTCTGGAACGAAGAAAAGACTCGATAGAACGGGAAAGAGACGATGCCCAACCCTTTCTGGTATTTGCAAGTATTTTTACCTTCATACTGTCTATTTTCCAGGCAGTCATTTAAGAATTTGATTGTATTTTATAAAACAATGGTAATAAATCAAAACACATGCAAGATCCTGTTTCTAAAGCGCCTCAAAATGGAGTACAACCCCAAAAACCAGCAGATAAAACATTTGGCAATAGGGCACTCACAGGACCCGATGCAAACATAACTCCGATAATCATAACCAAAAATGGGATAATGCTCAGGATAGAACAACGTGAGATAGCCTCATTGGCAGATATGATTCCGACCAGTAGATTGCGAGGGAAAAAAGGAATAAGATTTAATAATGAAAATGAAGAGCTCGATGCAAAGGATGCGTTTGATTGTATCAGAGAAACACTTGAAAAAGGGAAAACCGATTTTTCAAGCCTGAATGGCAAGGAACGCAAGGACATTGAGGAATATTTGACGAGTTATTTTGACCTAGATATGCCAGTATTTGAATTCTTTGCAAAAAAACAGGCAGAAATGGATATAAAACAACGGAAACTTGTAGAGAATAAAGCGCAGGGAGAAGCAGGAAAAAACGTTCTGTGTGCAAGAGACCAGAGAATAGTTGAACTCATGCAACAACATGATACTTGGACCAGGGCAAAGCTTCTTGAAGAGATAAACAAGGAATTGCCAGAAGGGGAAAAAATAACTTACAATACCCTAGTAACAATAATCAGTGGACGGATACTTCCATTGCATCCTGGATTAAAACGAGAAAAAGGAATATATCCTGAGCATGCAGAGGTTGCAAGCGGCAATGCACATACTGCCAGAGTTGAACGCGCTGATGCAATTGCGGCACTTTTGATAAAATTAAGAACAGAAAGATCTGAGCTTGGATTGTTTGAATTAACCCAAGAGGTCCGTGTGCAATTCGGAGAAATTAACGAAGGAACAATATCAGGGATACTCAGCACACGGGTTTATCCAGAGCACCCAGAATTGAGAATAGGGCAGGGGAAGAGATCGAATGGGCAACAACCAACAAATGCTGAGATGAAACCAGCAGCACCTACGCAAGAACAAGGATTCCAATCACCTGCTCCCAGTGCAGAAGGCGTGCCAGAAACTACTGCTGGATCCCAAGCAGAACCTGAGGAAACACAATTCAGGAACGCTAGGGTAGTACAGCTGTGGAAACAAAATCCGACAATGCCAAAGATAGATATTTGGGTACAAGTGAATAGGGAAATAAGGGACGGAAAAGTGATAGGGGGCGAGATCCGTAATCCTGGCACTGTGCTGGCAATTCTCAGAAGGCACATGGAATCGACAGCTGCAAAAGCTCCTGTAGAAGCAAAGCCAGCAGAACCTCAAACAACAAAACCTCCAGAAACCGTTTCCACACTACCTGCCAAAGGACCAATACCGGAAGAGAAGGCAGATCTCCTATATGTGCTGCTTGGAAAGCTTGCTGATGCGATTGAAGGCATGGTTGAAAGGATGGATGCCAAGATGAAGGCTGATGAAGCACTTGTGACTGGGAGGGTAAGAAAGATCGCAGCTGATGAAAGATATGACCTCACTCTGCAAGACGTAGCAGACATAATCGCATATGAATTCAACATTCCTTTCACTGCAGAAGATGTCAGAAAAAGATTGTCTCAGTAGTTATCAGCGATAAACCTGATGAACCCGACACTCAAGCTGTTGTAAGGGAATTCTTTTGCTAAAAATACATGCAGTTCTTCAATGCTGCTGAAAAACGGTTTTGCTTCTTTCATCCTTGAGATGACTTCGCCCATTTCAACCTTATGCTGCACGGGCAAACGCATAATAAGCTCTTTTCTTTGATCCGTCTCCTGCATCATACCTGCAACAGCACCAAGCATCTGTTCTATCGGAATCTGATGGAACCGGTGCACAAGTTCTCGGGAATTCTCAAATAATTCGGTTATCAGTTCCCCGACAAGTTTCTTTTGCTGGGGTGTGAACTCGCCCCATTCTTTTGGGGAAAGTATCGCGCATTTAACTGAGGCCCCTGTCGTTCCATCCTCTATTACCGAGGGGATTGCCTTAAACAGGACCTGAAGACGTTTGGCCTCGGGGGATTTGCTTCCCTGACGCATCGCAAGGCAGTAAAGGGCAAGCAGATGGGTTTTTGCCTGTTCATAACGGAAAGAGATATGGACCCTGGAGTCGTCTTCGGCAAGAGGAAGGGTTCTTCCTGGCGTAGGTTTGGTTGATCTTGGATCTTGCTGTGGTTTTCTTGTCACAACCATGTTTTAATAATGCAGCAATAACATTAAAAACAAGGAAGAACGTATCTCTCCTTATGGCACTATCAGATACGGATCTAAAGCATTTGCTGAAAACAGGAGTCATAAAGATAAAACCATTGAAGGACGACCAGATCGGACAGGCATCTATAGACCTAACATTGAGCGATGACTGGTGGTTCTTCAAAAGGAAATACGTCGGCTCACAGATTGATCTTTCGAAAGTGGATTTCAAGACCGCCACTGAAAAAGTGGTTGCAAATACAGTCGTCCTTGGCCCTGGAGAGATGTGCCTTGGAAAGACTGTTGAGAAAATAACTCTACCATCCCATATAATGGGAAGGCTGGAAGGAAGGAGCAGGTTCGCAAGGATGGGATTATCCGTGCATATCACTTCTGCAGTGGTCCAGCCGGGAAGCGACAACTGCCAGGTTTTGGAGATAGTCAACTTTGCACCGTTCAGCGTTGTTCTTCACAAAGGCATGCGCGTATCACAAGTGATATTCCATTACATGAACAGCCCTACGAGCAAGCCGTATGCTAAATTCGGGAAAATCGCAAGGAAACAGTGAAACACCATGGAGATGAATTCAAGGAACATTGCATTGATAACAATCGCTATAATGCTTGCAGTAATGGCATTCTCAGCGATAAACATCTGGCCAAAAATAAAACAGGAAAAACTGTTCACTATGAAAGAGGCAGCATTGGAGAAGATTGTTTCATTGCAGATAGAGAAAGGAGAGACATACGCATATCTATTCACTTCTGGGAATGAATCCACCACATTGCACTATGCTATGGTCCAGAAAAGCGGGTGCGTTGAAATAGTGGTTAGCGAAATAAAGAACAATGGGACTGCTTGTCTGAAGAAAGATGGAACAGATGCCTCTGGCTCAAATCTCACTTTGCGAGATTCTTTCGCATATCTCTTCAAGCCATGGATGCTTGCTGTGAAGCCAGGATGGACATGGAATGCAGGGATATACACGAACATTACAAGCGAGGCAAAAATAGGAGGGTTCAGTTTTTACGAAGCAGGGGAAACAGTATACAAAGGAAGGGAAGCATTCATAGTTAAACAAAAGGAAGATGGATCGAAAGCTGGGATTATACTGATAATAGATAAGGAAAAAAGAATATTGCTCAAAGAAGAAGGCCCTGATTATTCAGTTGAGATTATTTCTGGTCCTTTTCCCTTAATACAACAAGCGGGATAGATTTCGTCTCAAGCTCTTTTTCTGCTACACCTAAGAATGTTTTTTCTTCTTTTGAGATTTTCGTGGCTGGAGGCGCGCCTGAAGAAAGCTGGAGTGCTCTTGCACCAATAAGCCTTGCTACTTCATATTTAGTGTTTTCCATGGTTGCACCTATAGAATTATGTTATAATTGGTAGCTGGATACATTTATAACGTTATGGGAAGTCAGAGAACAATGTAGATGCTGCCTTTTTTCCCTACAGAAATGCCTGTCTCTCCTGAGAATTCAAAGGATTTCACACGCCCTTTAAGGACCTTTATGGTCATCCCTGGTTTCAGCCATTCACTATTCTTGTCGGTTATGTAGACTACCCCTTCATTTCCTTCGGCGTCCTTGACAAGAAGCCTGCAGTATTTTAGATCATCCTTGCCTTTTTTCCAGGATAGATGATCCACAGATTTCACTTCAAGAACGTCAGTGTTTATCATGCCCATGCCTTCTTTCAGTTTCGTAAGGTGTGTCACGTTCGTTTCTTTGAACCTTTTCCTTGCGGCATCAAATGCGAATTTCACGTCGTGTTCCACGTCTTTCATTATCCGCTTCATCTCGCGCTTCATGATCTCGTCATCGCCTTCAGAAAGCATCATCGTCTCATATATCTTTTTTATAAATGTGGATGGAAGCTTTGATACTGAATCTGTAGTCTCTTCCATCTCCTCCTGATCAAGGGTGGCGATCTCATCGGCTGCTTCATGAGCATCTACTTTCTTTCCTCCAACGATATCAAGTGTTTCCTGGAGAACGTGCGGGTGTTCATGGACTTCTTTTTCTTCCATCAGCGTCTGTGCTGCTGCTTCTTCTGCATCAGTTTCTGAAGTTTCCTCGTGCTTTGGATCAGAAAGCGAATCGATGTCTTTCATCGCATCAAGATAGCTTGTAAGGAACTCCTGCATCGCTACACGGCCGGTCTCTGCATGATCTGCTTTTGTTGCAGAACCCATGCTAACTTTCGTATAGATCTTCTCTATAGTCGGCATCATCTTTCCTTTTACCACGTCTGCTCTCTGCTTGCCGAGCTTTTTCTCGAACAGCTGTTCTATTGGATAAAGTATGCGTTTCTTCTTCTCTTCCGGAGTGTCCTGGACTTCCGGGGATAATTGCGCAGTAGTACGATGGGAGAAAATCTCTGCAAAGCTCATGACTTCCTCGTCTTTTGATTTTCTCTTGTTCATCAACTCTTTTGCTATCCTTTTTACAGATGGATCCTTGTCGTAGCTGAGTTCCATCAAAGCGAATAGTGCTGCGGGGTCATCTATATCCGCAAGAGATTTTGCAGCCTCTTTTCTGACCTTAGGATTTTCATCAAATGTAAGAGAAACTAGTTTGTGTATATTGGATTCCTGCATGGTTCCACGCTCCCGGTTCTCTTTTGGATTAAAGAGTTAAATAACTTTGCATGGTAGAAACGCCTACCGGCAATCTTTTTAAATATTCATGAACACTAAAAACTAGCAAATGCTTATTTTAATCTATGGAGCAGTGATGACATGATGAGCGAAGAAGAGCTATCTAAGAAGATTACGGAACTCGAGACCAGGAAGGGCGAGTTGATAGAAAGGATAAAGAAGCTTAACGGCAGGATAAGGTACAAGAATTACGAGAAAAAGGCATTGGAACCATTCTTAGAACAGACAAGAGACATCAAGATAGCTCCGCTCAGGAAGAGAAAGAAAGCGATGGAATTCAGGATATCGACTTCTGCGTATACGCCTAAATTGGAAAGAGAGATGCTCAAAGAATTGAAGAAAGTGGATGAAGAGCTTGACAAGGTCCGAGAAGTGGAAAGAGCAAGAAGGAAAAGTGTGCTTGTAGAAAAGGATATTGAAGAAGCTAACAAGGAAATCACTGAGATAGAGACCAAGCTCAAGACCATAAGAGAAGAGCTCAAAGGACTTTATGGCGAAGCAAAAGTTCACAGAACCGCAAGCAAGAAAGGAATCAAATATGGCGGTTTCGGAGACGAAATGCTTACTCTTGAAGAAATGGGAGTTACAATCGAAGATAATTCCAAGAAAGAGGAGTAAACTTTTCTATAAAACCCGTCCTGGATACGGATTTATTTCATTTATTATTTCCCTTTTTTGTTTTTCCTTTAGTGGACATCTTATCTTGCCTTTCCCTTCAAGGATTCCAAATCCGAGTATGTGCCCTTTATATGCGAGAATGACTATGCCTGGTTCTCCTATGACATTCTTTTTTATCTGCTCTGCGTTAGCATACATCAATGCATCCTTCTTATTCAATGCGATTATGTTTTTTCTGGAGAGCGGGCCGATAAGCTGGAAGAAATGCGGGTTCAACCCTGAATTCTTCGAGTATGCCATGAAACCCTCTATGCCGAATATGTTTTCAGATTCTTTTATTAGTTCCGGGCTTATCGCCCTGATTCCGTGCGGGGTGCTTTTTAGGTAGACGTTTCCTAGGTCTATACCAAACCTGTCAGAAAGGAATTTTCTCAATTGCTCTGCATTCTCAAAGTTCATGATCTATCTCTCCGTCTTTACTATCTTAGAAACGAAAAATCCTTCGCTTCCCAGATGTTGAGGATATATCCTCCAGGAATATTTGTCTGTGCTGAGTTCATGGGGCGCATTTAGCCCTATTTTTTGCTGCTTTGCCTCTTCCCTGAGATTCAGAAGATGAGAGATTACGTCTTCATTCTCCTCTTTTGAATAGGTGCACGTAGAGTATACGAGCGTTCCTCCTACTTTCAATGCATCGAATGCTGAGATTATCATACGTTTTTGTACTGAGGAGATTTTATAGACCGAGTCTGGAGAAAATCTTCGAATTGCATTCAAATTCGATCCTAATGCACTGCAGGGTGCATCGAGAAGAACACGATCGAAGATTCCTTTTAACGGCCAGCTCTTCGCGTCCCTTATGGTGATTAACACATTTATCGCACCAAGCCTGGAGATATTATTCACTATGAATATCTCACGTTCTTCCTCGTCATTTGCTATTACCGCTCCTTGATTTCCCATCATCGCAGAGATCTGAGTTGTCTTTGATCCAGGCGCCGCAGTCAAATCAAGAATACGTTCTCCTGGCTGAGGATCAAGAACCAGTGGGGGAACCATTGATGAAAGACTTTGAGGGTGGATGTAACCTAAAAAATATTCGAATGTTTTTCCGAGAGGGATTTGATTTTTCGGAACTCTTGCGCAGTCAAGCCATTTGATCTTATCGCAATCTATCTGCGAAACCTCATCAAATATAGAAACAGGGATTTTCAGCGTGTTTACCCTGAATGATTCCTTTATCGATTGAAGCGAAGAAAAAGCTGATTCTGCATCAGTATATTGGCTGAGCCAGTCCTTGAATTCTTTTTCTTCCACAAAGTTCGCCTGCTACTTTTTCGGTCTTACTTCCCAGATGAATTTGCCACGGGTTGGAACCGAATCCACCTTGAGGAATATAGGTATGCTATGCTGAGAGATGAATGCATTTATCTTTGCGACATGGTCTGGAGTCACTGCTTCTGTGTTAACCCAAGAGCAAGTTTTCTTTGTAACCATGCAATCTGCGATAACTTCTGCATCTTCTCTTGCGATACCTAAACCAACTATAGATTCACGGAAGGATTCAAAGGTCATGATGCATATTCTCGGAGAAGATATTTAATGATTTAGCTGGTGGCTAACCCATTGAATGGCGGTTAAGTCTGCTCATGTCATTAGTTATTAACTATTTCCTAACGTTATTACCTAGTGGATGATGACATGAACAACCGCCTAGGCGAAAGCCTATGAGGAGGCTAACAGCGTCTGACACACTCTTGATTATTTTGAAGGCGGATTTGTGAAAACCCATACGAAATATCTGAATTTTAACACGAAAAATAAGATTGAATTTATTCGAATTACTGACGATATAGAAAAGGCAATAATTGAAAGTAAAGTCAGGGAAGGACTTGTTCTTGTGAATCCAATGCATATTACTTCAACAGTGATTGTAAATGATAACGAGCATGGATTGCATGAGGATTACAAACGAATTTTAGTAAAAATAATTGGAGAATAAGTCTGTTTTGTCCAGCTAATTTCGTTACCAGGGTTCTAAAATGCTAAATTTATAAACATATGCCCATATGAGTATATGTATGAGTAGCATAAACATCTCTATAAACGAGGACGTATATAAAATGCTTAAGGGGCTGAAACGGGAAGACGAAAGCTTCTCTGAAATAATAAAAAGCCTGATAAGTGAAAAAGAAATAAGCAAATGCTATGGGTTGCTTAGCGATAAGAAAGAGGATTTTGAGATAATAGAAAAAGAAGCGTCTGCTGCCAGAAAAGGAAAATGGAGGCGGAATATATGAAGGCGCTTCTAGATACGACTGCACTTATAGACGTGCTTAAGGGAGATGAATCAGCCATAAAAGTTATAGACAAAATAAGAATGGAAGCAGTATTATACACCACTACCATAAACATCTACGAATATCTTAGAGGAATAATGATCTTGCAAAAGGACAAAGAAAAGCATGTTCAGGCGTTGAATGTTCTTGTTTCTAATCTTAATATTCTTGAAATAGATCTCAGTGTGGCAGGACGGGCTGCAGAGATTTACGCTGACCTTAGGAAGATAGGCGTTACTTTGGATGAACCAGATTATCTTATTGCTGGGGCATGTTTAGGCAATGATATAGATATAATAATAACAAGAAATGAAAGGCATTTTGAAAAAGTCAAAGGATTAAGAAAAGTTATTACATATTGAAAGCAGATAGGTGAAAACATGAACGATTCTCTTGTAAAATATTCTAAGGAAAACAAAACAATCTTGTGCTTTGGCATTGACCCAGTTATTGAGAAGATCAATAATGACGGTGCCGGGGCAGAAGAGAAGATAATGAATTACTACTTTGAAATAACTGATGCGTTGCTGGCTGAGCATGCAATTTCTGCGATTAAACCTAATTATGCTTATTTTGCACAATATGGGATGGATGGGCTAAGCGCATTGGGAAATGTGATTAACCGCTACAAAGGAAAGACATACATTATTCTTGATGGAAAACGAGGGGACATCGGCAGGAGCAGCGATGCGTATGCACGAGAAATTTATGATTTTTGGGGAGCGGATGCAACAACTGTTTCTCCATATATGGGCAGCGATTCGATCAAGCCATTTTTGAAAGAGGGAAAAACAGCATACGTGCTCTGCCGCACTAGTAACGAAGGCGCAAAGGATTTCCAGGAATTAAAAGTTGGGCGGAAATTCCTTTACGAACACATTGCGATGAAAGCGGTTGAATGGAGTTCGGCTAATGCTAACTGTGGGTTGGTTGTTGGGGCAACCAGCGATTCTATCAAACGAATAGTGAAAATAACTGGAGGAACTGTTCCTTTCCTTATCCCAGGGGTTGGATCTCAAGGTGGAGATCTTGAGATGGTGATGAAGGCGATTAAAGATAACCTGTATATCCACAGGATAAATGCCTCTTCTTCCATTGCATTTGCATATGAAAAGCAAGGTGGAAGTGCGAAGGATGCGGCAGTGAATGAAGCAAGAAAACTGAATGGAGAGATAAGAAAGTATTTGCAATATTAACTGATTAATTTCGTAACTTACGCCATATTAAAGCGTCAGCAAGATTTTACGAAATACAATGTTTCGGGGTTTGCGGAGCTCGCTTATTCTAGAATAACTAGAATACATTTTGGTCTGGCCACTGCTTCCAGTCGCTTTCATAACTATTTGGATCGCGGTTGCTAGGGTAATATCCGTCAAACAAACCGCCACGATTTATCTCACGATCTTTTCTTTTTATCTCCCTTGCTATTAATATTCCTCCTATTATTCCTCCTATTATTCCTAAAATATACATACCAATAAAAACAATATTCCCTATGTCTATTTTCTCAGGCTTTGAATCTTTTTTAGGTGTCTGCTGAAGTACAGAACAAGAAGCCAAATGAATTTCATCTGGTGTTTTTTCTGATACTGCACATTCCATAAGTTGTTTGTGTTTTTGACCATTGTATGAAATCAGTACGTTTTTATCAGTCTCACTCACAGTTTTATGCGACGCTGTTTTTTGCTTAATAGGCGTACCATTACATTCCATAAGAAGAGCTTTTTTCTTTAATCCATCTTTTTTTATTGTACATTTGCGTTTAATACATAATGGATCATTGTCTGTGCTACATCCGGGTTTATGGAAAATTACTGTTTTGACATCTTTAGGGTATGGGACTGAATTTTGTTGATTGTTTTGTTTAGCATCTAAATTTAATGGTGCAAACAATATTAATGGAGGCAGGACATATTTTGCAAATGTGGTGAATGCACCAGATTGTATTCTCGGTTCAGAATCTCTTTTTGCGTAAGCGTGTTTCATAATAAGCACTAGAAAATCATGTATAGAAACAAATTAAAACAATGCTGATGAGACAATGCGGTCAGCTAACCGATCAATTCCCCAATCATATAAATGCTTCCGCAGACAAGAATTAAGTCATTCTTTTTAGCTTTCTTTTTAGCATATAATAAGCTCTTTTTCACGTCTTTAACAGCAATTGAATCAACGTATTGAGATGCCTCATTTGCGATTGCATCCGCAGACTCTGAACGCTCTGCTTTTGGCTGGTTTGTGATCAATAAATCACAATGAGGCGCAAGTGTTTTCAGCATCTCTTTCCAGTCTTTATCCTTCATAACTCCAAAAACACATACCAGTTTATCGTAATCAAACAGATTAAGGTTTGCGATCAGCTCTCTCATCCCATGAGGATTATGTGCTGCATCTACAAGAATACGTTTTGGAGATTTAGAAATCAACTGAAGCCTTGCAGGATTTGTCGCCTTTTTCAATCCTTTTTTTATCGCTTCTTCTTCAACGCCTAATTGTTCAGCAGCAGCAACTGCAAGCGCTGCGTTGTCTATCTGATGGCGGCCTATTAATTTTATTTCAAGAGCATTGAAAAAATCTGCGCCTACGTAGTTGAATGCTCCTTTCTTTGAATTGAGTATGATAGGTTTACCGAAGAAATCCTCGTTCAGAACAAATAGCTGGATGTTTTTTCTATTTGCTTCTTCCTTGATTACTTCTAGAGAATTTCCTTTTGCTCCGGTGATTGCGATTCCTTTCTTCATTATGCCTGCTTTTTCAGATGCAACTTTCTCAATAGTATCGCCTAAGTAATCCGTATGCTCCAGATCAACATTTGTAATAATGCTAAGGCATTCCTCTGCGATATTCGTTGCGTCAAGGCGTCCTCCCATCCCTATCTCCATAATTGCAAAATCGCAGTTTTCATCAGCAAAATATTTGTATGCTATTGCAGTAAGAGCTTCGAACTCGGTCATTGAATATTTTTTTGCGAATAGCGCCAACACGATCTTCTCATACTTTTTCAATTTCGCATCGCTGATATCTTTGCCGTTTATCTTGAAACGCTCATTATATTTCAGAAGATGAGGGGAAAAATAGCTTCCGACCTTGTAGCCATCCGCAGCAAGTATGGCTGACAAAAAGCTTGTCACAGATCCTTTTCCATTTGTTCCTGTAACAAGTATTACTTTCATTCTTTGTTCAGGGTTCCCGAGTTTTTTCATTATCTTTGTCATGCGCTCGAGTCCTGGCTTAGAACCGAATTTAGAAAGTTTCTTTGGAAGAAGGTTCATCAAGCCACTCCATTTGGAGTAAGTATGTCTGCTGGATTCGAAAGTATTTTCCTTGCAAGCAGGATTCCTGTAACTGCAGCAACCTCTTCTGGCAGCCATATCTTCGCTTCGGAATATGCCCCTGTGAATGCGGATAGTTCCCTGAAAATGTAAAGTATAGAGTTCACATCCGTTTCCTGTATTGTGGAGTGGAGCAGATTGCCCGCAGCAATCGCAAGCGAAGAGACATTCATTCTCACTGCTTCTCTAAATGGAATAGTATTGTTTCCGAATATCGCGACCAGCTCGGGTTCTGTCCGTGTGGCAGCATCCTCAGGCAGCAGTTTGCCCAGAGTACGCGCATTCCTATCCACTAACCTAAGAATGTGCTGAATCCGCATATAGCAATATTCGTCAGGCTTGAATTCTGGGCCGACGCCTGTGCGCACAGGATATGGATAAAAATTTTTTCCTTCGGGGTTTGCAATCCCATCAGTGAAACGGAAATATGTCTGTTCTATTTGACTGGCATCCATAAACTTGCCAAATAACTCCTGCCTTGGAAAGCCGACTGAAAACGAATAAAGCAATTCAAGTCCGGTCACGCAAAGCAATTTTCTAAGGATAGCTCCTGCAGTAAGGATGACCCCATTATTCGCTGGTGAGACAGAAAACGCATCTCCTGCTATCTGCGAGTCCGTGACAAATGTACCGAACATGAATGTGAGTGCAGGATTGAAGTTCCTTGGGAGTTTTTCACTGCCAAACTGCAGCCTGGAAACCGGGTTTTGGAGGACGTGTGGTGCAAGATGCGGTGCACATTCGATCAAAACTGATCTAAGCTTCTCGCAGTCTTCGATTGCCGCAAGCCTGACAAACGAAAAAGTGAGCCCTGCCCCGACAAGCCTTAATTCCAAATGCTGGGATGAAAGCAATGCCTTGATTATCTCTAATTTTTGCGCAGGTTCACTTGCAGAACTAGCAAGGTGTAGCAATGCATTCGCTTTCTGCAATTCATTTCGATCTGAAAAAAGAGTGCGCGGGGCACCAGTAGTTGTTCTATGTGTCATAAAAATACCTTGGAAAAGAATACGTGCAAAAACATTATTAAACAGATTCGAGCTACCCTCTGCTCTTCGCAGCCTTCACTGTATTGGAAATAAGAGCAGAAACAGTGAGCAAACCTACGCCCCCAGGAACAGGAGAGCAATGCGCTTTCTTGATTACGCTCTCGAAATCAACGTCGCCAGTCAATTTTCCTTCAACTTTAGTGGTGCCGACATCGATTACATAAGCGCCTTCCTTCACCATATCCGCAGTTATCATCTTGGGTTTTCCGACAGCAACAACAAGTACATCCGCAGTCCGCGTGTAAACCGCCAAATCCTTTGTTTTGGAATGACAAACCGTTACTGTCGCATCCCTGTTCAAAAGAAGGGATGCGATAGGCTTTCCAACTATATTGCTTCGACCGACGATTACCGCATGTTTCCCTGCAACAGGAATTTTGAAGTGTTCGATCATTTTTATTATGCCTGCGGGAGTCGCAGGCAATAATACACTTTCATCACCTGCAAGCATCCTTCCCATGTTCACAGGATGGAAACCATCCACGTCTTTAGCTGAATCAATCGCCAGCAGCACTTTTTTCTCATCGATCTGTTTTGGAAGAGGCAATTGCACTATGAATCCGTCGATCGCAGGATCGTTATTAAGTCGTTCAACAACAGAGAGCAGCTCGCTCTCGCTTGTTTCTTTAGGCAGATTCACCAGCTCAAACTTCATACCTACGCTTTCTGCGGATTTTTTCTTCTTATCCACATAAGTGACAGAAGCAGGATTATCACCGACAAGGACTACTGCAAGGCCAGGCTTCCTTTTCATTGAGGAAACCTCTTCTTTAGCGACTTCCAAGATAGAATCAGACAAAACCTTTCCACTAAGGGTCAAATATGTCATAATTTCATTACTCAAAAGGTATTTAAATCTCTTATGCGTAATATTGTGTGTCAAAAAGTATATTTAAGGTGTAACCATGGCTGATGAAGAAAATGTTGGCGGAATGAAAATGAAAAGAAGTCCTGAAGAGCAATTCAAAAGGGCATTAGACTGGAACACTAAACAACGTGAAGAGACACTTATTAAATTCGCATCTTTGGCACAACGAGTCGGATTGATGAGTGGAGAGCTACACGCTGAATTTTATGGATACATAACTTCTAACAAAAAGGGTGACAAGGCAAAAGCAATAAGACTGATAACCGAAGTTGCAAGAGAGGTACAGCCAAAGATAGGGGCGCGAGAAGATGGAGGAGCTATAGGGGATAATACTTTGGCTAGATTAGATCAATACGATGAGAAAACAAACCCGATTGCAAAGATAGCAAGAGGAGAAACGAAAATAGTCAGAAGTGAAACCTTGGAAATGGTACCTACTTTGATAATAGGCAAAAGGCCGAAAACAGAGAAAGTGGCTGAAACAACAAAACAGAAAGAGTTTAAGGCCAGCGAATTAGAAGATCAGTTCGAAATGGTTAGCAAGAAAGAGGTGGAGCGGGTCAAATCAGAAGTGAAAGCAACTAGATGGAATGGAACAGTTGCCATAGAAACAAAACAAGGAGTCATCGAACTAACTGGTTATTTTGATGATCAAACGATTTCGCTTTTGCAGAGATACAACGATACCCACCAGGAAAAAGACTTGAAAGCAGCCATAATGAACTTGCATACGCGTTATTTTTCATCGGCTGCAACAGAACGAGGTTTTGTGGAGCTCAAGAAAGGAACATATGATGAAGAAAGCGATGCTATCAGTTATATGTATGGTCTGCTTGAAACCGGAGCGATCAAGAAAAAGGTCACTGGAGTTACATTGTTCAAGGAGTAACCATCTTCCTTTTTAAATTGTTTTATTTTATATTTTTTTGTGTTTTAAATGAAGCTCAGGCATTTTGCAATAACTGGAGGAGCATTGGTTCTAATTCTGACTTCGGTGAATGCAAACGCGAACGTGCCGAAGGGGAGAAGCATTGTAAAAAAGCCGATCGTCGAACACATCAAGAAGGAGGAACTGCCGATTAAATTAAAAGAAGGAGAACAACTGATTTTGAATAAAAAAACTGGTGAACACACCAAGTGGATCATAACGAATATGCGCGAAGTCATAATCATGAGTGGCAGCATAAAAGGAGTGTTTGAAAGGAACAACCCGACTAGAGCATATGTCAAGACAAACGATGGAAACCATCTTTTCATGCTGCAGAATGATGGCGTATCTGTTTTTGATATGATTAACGGATCAAAATATGGATACCATGATGAGTCTTTAACAAAGGCAATCGGAGAGAAGCGTTTTTCAGGTGGAAGATGCGGAGATTGGATCTATTTTATGTCATCAGACATGAAGACAGTGATCTGGGCCAGACTGAAGGATAAAAAAATGAATTTTTTCCTGGATGAACTTCCGGCAAGTAAAGGGGAAATGAACATCGTCCCAAGCGAAAACGGGTTGGAGATTTACGTAGGTAAGGAAAAAACAGGAATTTTGACCCCTCCCAAGTGAAACGAATATTAACCTTTTCCATTAATTTAAGATAGTGATCTCATGTTGAGTAAAAATATTTTCTCTATCAGGAATGCTGCGTTTGTATTGCTTTTCATAGCACTTACGCTCATAGCGGATCAGGTGAAAGTATCTGCCATCTGGGGATCTCCTGGGCAGACATTCACGCTATTCCAGATGATCGGTCCGTTACCAGGATTTTTCCTTGGGCCAGTGGTCGGTGTGATCTCAGTGCTAGTTGCAGAGATAGTCGGATTCATCGCACTTGGAAAAACAGTTGATTTAGTGAATATTCTTAGATTGCTTCCTATGCTTGCTGCAGCATACTACTTTGGAACTGCTGGAAAACTTAGGAGATACTCTTTAGTGATCCCGATAGTTGCGATGGCATTATTCGTATTGAATCCGGTGGGATCACAAGCTTGGGCGTATTCGCTTTATTGGTTAATTCCAATTATTTGCGCATTGGCAAAACCAAATAGCCTATTCTTCAAGGCATTGGGAGCTACGTTCATGGCACACTGCATGGGCAGCATTGTTTGGCTCTATCTAGTCAACCCAATGACTCCTGAATTATGGATGGCATTGATTCCAGTGGTTGCGATGGAAAGATTCTCATTTGCTATCGGAATAACTGTTTCATTCGTTGCAGTCAATGCGCTGTTGAACAGGTTCTTCTCGGAAAGCAAAGTAGATGTGCTGAATATTGAAAAACATATTTCGCTTTTCTAGTTTTTTTATTTTTTATTTTTCATAATTCCGCTTAGCCATTCTTTTTTATTTGTTTCTCCACAACGTATTTGGTTATTGGGCCTGTAGCTCAGCCAGGTTAGAGCGACGGTCTTATATGGCCTCTTCTAATACAGGAGACATATTGGTCTGAGTTAGCCGTAGGTCCTGAGTTCAAATCACGCTTACGTGTGAAAATCTCAGCAGGCCCATTTTGTTCACAAAATGGGAGCGAAGTGCTAGTAAGCACGATGGGCCCATTTTCATATTTTTGATTAACATCCTTAGTATAACTTAGGAAAATGGGGCTTGACGACATCAGCCGGCTGCAGGCCCAATTTTGCTTTCTTACCTAAGTTTGTTGCTTTGTAATACGCGATTCACAATTTCATGACTATTTTCTCGAGCCCTTTCAGGTTTTTTATGTCAAAATCAGCGGATGTTTTTCCTTTGGAATGTTTTCCGCGCCTTATCCTAACGGTTTTCAAACCCGCTTTTTTGGCAGGAAGTATATCTGCATCTTCCCTGTCTCCCACCATCATGCATTCATCTGGTTTTGCCTTGAGCTGCTTCAGTATGTGCTGAAAGAAATGCTTGCTCTTCTCTTTTCCGATCTCTTCGGAAACAAAGACGTCATCAAAATATAGTTCTATCCCCATACGTATAAGCTTATCCCATTGCTTCACTGAATCTCCATTGGATGCTATGTATAGAGTATAACCCCGTTCTCTAAGCTTAAGGAGAAGGATGGGGACTTCTGGGTATGGGAGTATGCTGGACTTTGTATTGTGGTATGCCGCAACAGCAGCTGCGATGAAACGCGATGGTCGTTTTATTTTCAGCTGGGCACAGAGCTCATTGAAAGCTTTCGGATAATTCGAGCCTTTTTTCTCGAATATCTTCATGAGCAGAACGTACAGATGTTCCGGACTCTCGTTGATTCCCTGCTCTATCATGGCACGGATCGCGTTTTTCCTGGCTAGTTCAGCGAATTCGCTTGTCGGGAAAAGCGTATCATCAATATCGAAGAAAATGCGCTGTATCATAATTTATAAATATATTCGGTATGTTTATAAATAGTTTCAGGTATAAATTGGTAATAGGTGTGTTTATGGGGGATAATATGGCATATAGATACCAGGTAGAGTCCGGGGCGAAGAAAGGTGAGGAGAATTTTTATAGGGCTAATGATGGTCAAATATATTATCTCAAGATTACTGAAACCAAGAGATACACCGAAGTTTTTGACGGCATGAAAACGTTCAGGATTTATGGTATGAACGAAAAGGACCTTCAAAGCCTGAAAGATGATGGCCAACTGAATGCTAAGTTTTCTGGAGAAGTCCATGTGCTTTCGAAAACAGGGACAGAATACAAAACAGATCTTGGGATAAGCACATTCAATGCTTATGTGGTCATGGATTTCCAAAAAGTAGAGAATCAAGAAATATTAAGGAAGATGGTTCTTGCAGGGGTCCCGTCAAAGCTGGAATATAAGGAAGCAGAAGCAGGAAAAAGAGTGTATGCGACTGCGACCTATGAAAAACAGGATGTGTATAGTGCACTGAAGATAATCATGGAAAGGAAGGGAATCGAAATCGTTGCAAGGGAAAAGATTCCGAAGAACAAGAATGAGAAGGAAGGAGTGTTATCCGAAGATTTCGAAAAGCTTTATGCTCCTGAGATAAAGGCAATGAAAGAAGCGATAGATAGATATGCAAAGACAGGAGATCAGGAGTACATCTTATTATTCGTGAATTCATTGCTTAAGCAGCTGGGAGGCAGTGTCACTCCTTCCAGAGAAACTGCAGATTTGATGTTTAGATACATGTACGAATTGCAAAAGGCATATTTCAAATCAAAAGGTCCGGAAAGGAATAGGCTGGAAGCTTTAGTGTTCTATGACCCAGAGGATAAAAGCACTTGGACAAGAGATGCACCGCAGCCCGTAGAATATGAAAGAATTGCTGAAGCCACAAAAACAAATGAAGGAAGAACCTGGCTTACAGGAATACTCCAGAAATGGGAGGCGGGTACTTGCCTGACACTTAACAGTACTGGATTCGCTTCTTACGAAAAACAGGCAGAAGCTCTGGACATGATAGTAGGAAAATATATCTACAAAAAAGGGGGATATCGGACATATCAAGATATGTACCTAAAAGCAAGAAAAACAGGCAATATAGCGGATGTCGGGATAATCATAAATCCTGTTGACTACCAAGACGTTGCAGAAAAGACAGGGGGAAAAGGATGGAAGGCGTTAGGGCCAAGCACTCTTGCAAGCTATATGATAGCGATTGCTGTTGAAAAACCTGTCGAAGAAAAACCTGCAGAGGTACCTGTTGAAAAGCCAAAAACGGAATACGCCGGAAAAGTAGTATATTTGAACAAAAAGAAGACCACCCTCTCTCAAAATGAAAGAGGAGAGGAATTCAATGCAAGTTTGGCATTTTATGGAGAAAAAGCCAAAGGTGAGATTTCTCTCGAAGAATTCATGAAAGAGAAAGGAATCGAACCTAAAAATGCAGTTCTGACGTACTATGGCATAATGATCATAAGGGATTTGCTTCCGGGAGAAACTAACAAATACGGATATTTTGTAGCCAACCCAAAAAGAGACGAAAATGGAGAACTCGAAAGAAATAGATATGGTGGCAGTGCATATTCTGCATATTATGACCCTGAAAAAAAGGCATTTTATGAAGTAGATAAGGGCGGAAAAGTAATTGCAGGGAAAGAACCATTATTGACAGGAGTTAAGATAGATTACGAAAAAGACAGAGTAATATTCGAAGGAGAACCATGGGAGCTTCCTGAAGTAACAAGATCAAAGTTGTTCGAAGTCCAGACAAAGAAAGTGAGCAGAGATCCTGAAGAAAACAGGGCTGAATTCTTCTTCCCGAACTACGGGCAGACAGATAAAAAGGGCAAAATCGGATTCCTAGAAGTGAAAGGAACTGTCAAGGAAGAAGACGTTGGGGAAGCGATGGAATAGGTGAAAACATGGCACAAAAAGAGATTTCAACCGAAGATTTTCTGAATAATCCAAAAATGTACAAAAAACTGGATGATGGACAATTGATAGACATCATAAAAAAAATAACAAAGGAATTGTCTGCAGAAGGAGCAGATAAGGGGCAGATAAAAAAATTCAGGGCGATAATGCGTGAGATATACACCAATGAAGAGATAGATGAAAAAGTCAGGAAGGAAGCCAGGGTTGCGCATGGAACCTGGTCTGAGGAAAGCGAAGCCAAAGGAATAATCCCATACAGGAAAAGACCGTCTGAAGGATATGATGCAGGCAAAGTTTTCAGAGAGAACTTGGAGAACATAGTAAAGCAAGAACCGCCATTGTATCCGCAAAAGAAAGAATCTGTCGAAGACGTACAAGAATACGTTCCAACGATAATTGTTGATCCTGAGATGGATAAATACCTGCCAGAGAATGCGACCAACGAAGACAAGAATGAGTTTGCAAAAGATTGGGCAGAGGCAACCCATAGCCCTGATGGAAAACAACAGAAAGACGCAGGCGCAGACCTGGCTAAAATATTGTCTGGATCGGCAGCGCTTGAACAGGAAATCGGAAAGGATGCTAAAAAGAAGATGATGGAACAGCTAAAGGCAGGAGATATAGACGGTGCAATGAAAACATATAATGATGCTTATGAAAAGAAAAATGGAAAAGGATCAAGCGAAAACACAGCACTGAATGCATATAAAGGAAAAGTCAAGAAATCGGGATATGTCCTTGAACGGACCGCAGAGGGTTCGATCCAGCTTTGGAGATGCAAGGTTGGAGTAGAATTCATATTCCCTGATGGGATGGAAAAGCTGCAGCAGGAAATAATGAAAAGAACTGAAAGCGGAGCATTCTTTGCATTCTTAGGAGTCGGTTTCTCTGCAATAGACTCTTTCCTGACATACAATGAAAAAGTCAGGAGAATAGATTATGCGAAAGAAGAGATAACCGAGACGAAAAATAAGAAAGTAACAAATCTGAACAAAGAATGGTACGAATATGCTTCGGTGGATGCGAGTTTTGCTGTTGGAAAGAACGGGTTGGCAGCAGTATTCAAAGTCCAGGCAGATAAAAACCAGCAGTCATTGACAATAATTCCTTTGGAGGCGCACCCTGAAGGCGGTGCTGGATCAATGCCTTCTCCTCTGATCCCTTGGATTGCAGACATAAGATCGATAAAAGTAGTGCATGGAGATCTTGGACCGAATGCAGCGCAACGAGATTACTGGGATGTTCAATTGACAGTAGGAAAAGAGAGCGAACGCTGGGGATTCATGAATGTAGGTTACGACCTAACTCTTAAGCTTATGGCTCAGGGTGTCGATGGAAGCGTATATGTCAACTTAGATGTTGGTTCCATTCAGTTAACCGCAAGCGGAACGATCTCATCTGACAAGTTCAATGATTTGTTATATGGTCCTTCAGCTGGAGTCAAATGGAAAATCACGGATAGTGGCCTTGCATTAGATGCAGGTGCAACGCTCCTTTTCATACCTGGTGCGAAGCCAGGACAAGTAGATAAAGAAGCAGTAGTAACCTTAGGGCTGACGATACCTTTGAAGTTTTCAGATGATGAAGAGGATGAATGAGGTTTGACCACATGAAAAAATATCTTCTTGCGTTTTTGGTTTTATCCTTGCTTGCTCTGAGTTATTCAGCAGCAGTAGAAAAAAACTATGAACAATTCACTATGTATAATTTATATGGACCGCAAGAAAGGTATGTGCAGACAGATGCAAAAATAACCAATGACGTTGGATTTGAAAGCACCCCTAAAGTGCTCGCAACGAACAAGTATTGCCCTGGAAATTTCAATATCAAGGCTGATGTGGATGGAACATGGCTTCTTTCTTCTTCAAATTTCAAGGCAATATCAAATTACCCTCAGGGAAATGACGAATCATGCAGCCCTCTTGATGATACAAGCAACCCTACAAAATGCCCTGACGTGCCTATACCTTATAATCAAGTTTCATTGAACAAGCCGTTTGACTGGCTTACTTCCAGCGAATACAGCTCCGTGCCTGAGCAGAATGATTTCAGCGTCCCGGTTGCAGCTCTTGATACGTTCCATAATGAAAAAATCGCTGAATACTGGCATGCTGGAAACACTGCAGACAGCTGGCAGAAATTCACCAACAGGAAAGGAGGAGTAAACCTTTTCTGCAAGGGATCACTCTCTCTTAAACTCGATAATAATCTATTAAATACTCAGCAGATAGCAAGTGAAACTGGATATATCAAAAACATAGGTGTTGGAAGCCACACCATAAAATCAGAGCTTTCGGGTGTAGAATGTTTTTCTGCAATAAAAAAGCTCCCTGAAGACGACGGATTTTTCAGGATTTATAGGATGAAGAAGTGGACTCCTTCGTTGACAGGCACCTCTTCTACCAGCACGTTCGTAGTCGCAGACCCTGAACTCAAGTTTGATGCTGAAAAAGTCTATCCTCTTGAGAATCAGATGCAGATCGAAGCAGGAGAATCCATTGATGTCTTCTTCGAATTCGAAAATAAAGGGGATGTCATATTCACTGTAAACGAAGTCTCGGCAGGAGCTGGGACTACTGCAGGATTCACTGTCGAGGCAGCTCCAAACTCAGTGTTCTATCCGCCTTCATTATCTATCATAACCAATGGATTCAACAAGGAAATAGCGCCCGGAGCATCCAAAACAATAGGAGTCAGGGTAACTGCACCTGACAGTATACCAAACAATCCGCAGATTAAAATAAAGTTCAAGATCACTGCAGATGAAAAAACATGCGCTGAGGCGGCAGACGGAGCCAACATAAATCCAGAAGGATATGAATTCAAGTGGTTCACGTTCAATTATACATTCATTCCATTGCCTACATTGAAAAGCTGTGAATTCGTTCCAACTTCAAAGACAGTGGAAGTGAACGATATCGCGAATTATACTCTTTATTGCTATGACCAGCTCATCGCAAGCCCTACCAAACAAAAAGTTAATTGCCTTGAGAACGGAATGGAAATCGAAGTAAACCCGCAATCAGTAGGATTGCTTGCTGTAAATCCGCAACAATCTTCAGGACCTAAAACTGATGTCAAAGTACTTGCGGTCGGTGTTGGAACTGCTACGATAACTGCGGACAACAACATCCCAAGCCAGCATGTTACATGTTCAGCTACGATGATTTCCAATCCAGAACCTTTGCCTGTTCCTGACTCATGCACACTACAAAAATCAGCCGGATTCAGCAGCAATGCGATAGGACTCTACAGTGTATTCGTGTTGACATGCTTCAAGAATGGACAGAAAATAGACTGCCCGGGGGATACGAGCACATTGAACATTGGTGCGACTAATGGCATAGTCAGCTATTACGCATACTCTTCATTGAATACTGAAGAAGCATTGGTTAGTTTCAAGAATCTTAAATATGGCTCAGGGATGGTATCTGTCAGCGAAAAAGCAGGGAAATACTCGTGCTCAGCGCCTATCAGCCTTACGCCTTCATCTCTCAGCTACTGCTCACTTGAACCGATAATGATGCAAACAGAAGTAGGAAAAACAGGACAGTTCAACATCACCTGCAACGAAGTCGGAGTAGATGTTCCATGCAAATCTGTTTCGTGGAATGCAGAGGGAGTTGCATCATTGGGCGCAACTGACAAATCAAAGGCTCAGGTTACGTTCAATGCAGAGGGGAGCGCGACAATAACCGCTAATGTGCAGGGAACGAATGGATTGCCGTTGAATTATGAATGCTCTGCGACCGCACAGGCTTCAAAACCAGTGCAGAATGACACTAATCAGACAGTTGTTAAATCCTGTGCAATAACTCCTGGAACTTATTCTGGGTACGTAGGTTCAAGAGGAGATTTCGAATTAACCTGCTATGAGAATCCGAACACAAAGAAACAAAAGATAGTGTCTTGTTTGGATGTCGAATGGTATGCTCAGATGAAATCGAAAAGCATAGCGATAATGTACCAAAACAGTTCTTCTGCCAGAATAAGGTTCAACGAAGTAGGATCGGCAAGCGTAAGAGCAATCACCAGGCATTCTACATGCGATGCAAATGCATTCATTTCTGCAGCTCCGGTCCAGAAAGATTTAGGGGATGCATGCGAAATAACCGTCATTGAGAAAACAACTTATGGAGATCCGTTCAGTGCTGATCTCAGATGCTATAACTCCACAAGCGGAAAAGATGTCCCTTGCGAAAACGTGACTTGGGCATTGGAAGATGGCCATGGAACGATAAACGGAAATAATTATGGTGCCACATGCACTCTTACTGGAAACGATGTCATAGTTGCGACCATAGATGGAGAGGCGTATTATGTATGCAAGCTCTCAGTAGGTGAAAGCAAAAAGAAATGCACTATAAGTCCGATGTATTGGATAGCCAGCCCGCTTACCAAAAAAGATTTCACAGTGAAATGCGGCAAAGAGGAATGCGATAATGCAGATTGGGGCAACAGCTATCCCGAGTACATAAGATGGGAGAAGCCAGACGTGTTCAATGACAGCAAGGTTTCTGTAGAAGTATACAAGGATCCAAAGAAACAGATAACTGATGCTGTGATGTATGTCAATGCAGAATATGAAGATGAAAAATACTACTGTGAAGCAGAAGTATACATAGGTGCATTGATGTGTGTTAATTATATTTGATTAGCTAATTGCAAAAACATGCTTCTTTCCGATGTTTCTAAATGTTCTATTGTCCACCCAGACGGAGAATTAAGGATACCAGTTGTATGAACCGGATTAGCGCCATCGCATCGAACTGCAAGAATCTTTTTTTCGGCCAGAGATGCGCCAATACTCTTCAAATAACATGAGTCTGGGATTAAAAAATGCGGAGTATCTGCAAATTTCAATGTCCTAATAGATGCTTTATCATCATATCCTAAGTGAGCAGGATTAAGGAGCAATCTTGCCATGTTTCCATTAAAATGGTGTGAATCTAATTTCTCAAGTTCATAACAGATTGCTACTATGATATCTTCATGGCCAGGGATAATGTGCAGTGGCACTCGCTCATTTTTTGGAAATGCATAAACTGTCCCACAGCTATCAAACCACAAGCCTATGGAATCTATGAAAGTCTTATCTGGTATTTGAGTTGCTTCAAACTGGATATCTGCTGTCATTAAACGTTTTTTTGTTTCTCCCCAGTCATTCAGAAGCGTTAACGGATTAAATATATCACACTGCGGAACAATAAGAAGATTAATGCTGTTCCTAACTGCAAATCTTGAGAGAGTTCTTAGTTCTTTTAGAACTTCTATCAATTTAGGAAAATACTCGGATACTAAAACGATGTCTGGATGCTTTTCATGGCACAGATGCAATAAATCGCTTATTTGACTTAACATTGGAGCAACTTTCTCCAGGTGAGGAGAACAGGGTTTTTTATGAAAACACAGCACTGATTTCCTATAAGTCATTATAAAACATAATATAAAACAATTTAAATAGATTGTTCAAAGCCCATGGCTTTCCATAGGCCTTGGGATTATCACTTCGTAATGTTTTTCAAGATCATCTTTCAGCGTAGTCTTTTCTCCATGGACAAGGAATACCTTTTTCAATCCTCTAACGCTTTTCACGAACTGCAATAGCTCATGATAATCGGCGTGGGCGGAGAGATGATAGCTTTCAACCTTCATCTTAACTTCCACTTCCCTTCCGCTTATATCGATTGTTTTAGCGCCTGCAAGCAGCTTGCTTCCGCGAGTGCCTTCTGCCTGGTATCCTACGAAGATTATCTTGTTCTTTGGATCAGGGGCAAGCTTTTCAAGATAGCCTAATGCTGGACCGCCAGTAAGCATTCCAGATGTAGAAACAATTATGCATGGATCCTGGAAAACATCTTCTTTTGTCTTTGATTTCGGCTTGAAGAACATAGGACTTTTGAATGGGTCATCCTCGCTCATCAGTATTCGCTTCTTGATGTCTTCGTTAGCATAATATGCGTTGTGGCGATAGATCCTCATTGCTTTGGTGATCATGCCATCCACGTAAATCTTCACCTGGGGCAATGCGCCTGAACGCATGTAATCATCCAGTGCGAGCAGGATCTCTTGCGCACGGCCTACTGCAAAAGACGGGATTAAAACGAAACCGCCTTCTTTTATCGTTTCCTTTATGCTTACAACCATCTTCTGGTATGAATCCTTGAAGCTCGGAATTACGCCTTCTTCGGTCCCATATGTGCTTTCTATGATCAGCTTTTCTGCATGAGTCCCTTTCTGGCAGGCTTCGAGTATGCGGGTTTTCCTCATGCAGATATCTCCTGAGTAGAGTATCCCGCCTTTCTCGTTTATCCTTACCATCGAGCTTCCGAGTATGTGTCCTGCATTGAATATCTCGAAATTGAAGTCTGAATGCACGGTTTCTCCGAATTCAACGAGTTTCATGTCCCGCAGTACGTCATCTACATCTTTCTGCCTGAACTTCTTGTCACGCTGGATCCTTCTATAATCCGAAAGCAGGATGCCTGCCAAATCATGCGTGGGCTTTGTAGCATATATTTTCGGTTTTGCCCCTATCGCATAGACGTGCGGCAGATAACCGCAATGGTCTAGATGTGCATGAGTTATGAAGATATTCCTTATCCTTCGCATCTCATCATCAGAAACCAAAGGGTATTCTACATTCTCCCCTAATTTGATGCCGCAATCGAACATCATGTTTCTTTTTCCGTCTTCAAGCAGCACAGAGCTTCTTCCTACCTCTTCTGCACCACCATAAAATGTCAATCTCATATATTACACTTCCAATATTGTTTTCGCTTTTTTGCTCATTTTCTCTGGTGTCCAGGGAGGATCGAATGTCACATGAACAAGCGTATTCTCCCTGGTGAACCCCAGGCTCATTACTTTTTCTTCAACTTGATTCGCCAGATACATTGCCAAAGGGCAGGCTGGCGTAGTAAACGTCATTGTTACCTTTGCTTTATCTTTTCCTATTTCCACTCCATAAATCAATCCTAAGTCTACTATGTTTATGCCCAGTTCAGGGTCCATCACTTCTTCTAGTTTTTTCATTACTTGTTTTTCTGTTATTTTCTTCTTCATTGCCATCATTACCAACAATAATGCCCCTCGGGGGGCAGGCAGCTCGGGCTGCCTTTGATGCAGATTGTGTTTGCTAACGAAACGTATTGAAGTTTGCTGCGAAACTATTTAATACTGCGGAGCCAATACCTACCGTGAAACCATGAAGGAAATAACCATCATATCCAAGAACGACGTTGGGGCATTGGCAATGGTTGCTGAAGCGCTTGGAAACTTCGGTGTGAACATCGAGGCCATATCTGCCTATGAAAAGGATGATAAGGCGATTTTCAGGGTATTGACCGCAGATGCAACAACCACTATGAAGGTTCTTGGAAGGATTCCTGAGCTTAGACTCATAGAATCCGATGTCATTCTTGTAAGGCTTAATAACCGGCCGGGTGAGCTTGGGAAGATAACTCGGAAGCTTGCCAACAAAGAGATAAACCTTGAGAGCCTTTACATAGTCAGCAAAAAGGACAACGAAACCGAAGTAGCGGTAAGGCCATCAAAAGCTGATTTTGAAAAAGCAAGACTTATTCTTAATATAAAATAATTAAAAACAAATAAAGAAAAAATGGAGGCCATTACTGGCTTCCGTTTTCAGTATTTACAACGGTCACTCCTTTCAGAATCACTGTTGCTTTTCCTTCATCCCTTGAAAGGCCTGACTTCGCATCCCCTTGGCAGAAGACACCATCGGTGAACATTGTTTTGCCTTCTGAAGGTTCTGTCGTCAAACCTAATTGAGCGCAGAATGGGCTGTCGCCAACTGCTGGAACCGCATGTCCAACTTTAACAGTTGAACTTGTGGATACCGGAACAGATTCTCCTTCTGGAACATGAGCCGGAACTGCTGTGCCGTCTTCGCGGACTTCAAGGTCTGCTTTTACGACTTGACAGTCTGGGTCTCCGTGAACCTTCGGGCCTGCTGATTTAACCGTAAGCTTAACATTGTCTCCCATCTGGATAGTTGCGCCAAGAACCATAGATACCTCGAAAGGACCAAGGTTGTTTGACTCGCCAGGAATCAGATAAGAATATTCTGCAATCTGGTTTCCTTCGAAATCAGTCTTTTCGGTCATTTTGACAGTACCGGTTACGCCATCAACGCCTTTTATTTCAAGTGAAGTGCTGCACCCTGCCCCGTCTCTTTCACAGAGAACTGCTCTGTCTGGAGTATCCGAAGTCACATCGCCTTCCAAACCAGAAATTTCTACAACATATTTACCGAAGTAATATGATGTGGTGTAGCTGGTTGTGTCCTTTGAAACATCAGATGATTCGACTGAAGCGACTTCGTAGACTACGCCGTCTGTTTCACCTTTTGCGTTCAATCTCAGGAGAAGCTTGTTTTCAACATCAACCATGCAGGTTTCTCCCTTGTAGATTATTGTTTCTCCATCGTAAACAGTATAGGTCTCTCCGCCAACAGTTACCTTGTATGGCTGCTCTTCTCCATTTGCATTGACTGCCTTGAGCACAACACTTCCTTCTTCATTCAAAGTAACTTTGTACTTCTGGCCGTTCTCTTCGACAGTATCTCCTTCTGCGACCTTTGTCTTGCTTCCGTTAAGAGTAATTACGTAAACAGTCTTTCCATCGGCTTCCTTTTCTGCGCAGGTCTTTGAAGTTGGAACATAAAGTTCGCCATCGACATCTGCACCTACTTCCCCGGATACAACATCCATCTTGTTTGCATCTGGTTTAACGTCGAATTTAGTTGTCGTGCTCTTTGAACTAGTAGTGCATGCGGTTGCTAAAACAATTCCTGCAAGAATCGATCCTGCTCCGACGGCAAGTTTCTTGAATGGATCGTTTCCACCAGCACTCTTCGGTACGTCCTTTGCAGGAGTCCCTAATTTACCCATCTTCAAAGTTTCACTCATTTTTAATCACCAGTTAATATTTTTGTTAAGATATGTTATATTAACTAACATTTTTAAACATATCTAAGGACCACTGAGGGTGAGGAATGTACACTTAATCTAGTATATGCAGACTAAGATTTAAATAGACCACAGACGTAGAACCAGTGATATGAAGAAAAAAGAAGTATTCCTAGATACTAATTTCCTACTTGTACCACTACAGTTTAAGCTGGATATTTTTTCCGAATTGGAAAGGCTGATGGACTACCAACTGGAGATAACTACTGGTACTCCGATAATAACCGAGTTGAAGAAAATAACCAAAAATAAAGGCAAGAAAGGGATGGCTGCAAAATTCGCTCTCAAATTGATAGATGTGAATAAAGAGCATGGGAAGATCAAAGTCCTGAAGGGAACGATGCCTGCAGATGATTGGATAGTGGAGCATGCAAAGGAATCCGGAGCGATCATCTGCACCAACGACATATTGCTCAAGAAACGGTTGTTCGGAATAAAGGCGAGAGTGATCTCGCTGAAATCAAAGTCGAGCATCGGATTCGTATGATACTTGAGATATTGATCGGATTGTTTGTATTGGCAATGCTTGCGATAGCAGCTTATCTCATATGGAAATTCACCAGAAAACCTATTTCGTTCATAAAAAAGATGGAAGAAGGAACCACGAAAATAGAGATAACCGCAAACCGGGATTTGGATAAGCTATCCATAGTAAGAATCGAAAAAAGCAAAGAGAAAACAGAATTCTCAAGAGCAGAAGTCAAACGCGGAGAGACGGTAGAATTCCATTTCGAGGATCCGAATGCGAAAGAGAAAATATTGATAGAATTCGATGGAGAAAAACAGGAATATAAGGTGGAATGATGTTGTTGCTATTGCGTGGGGACCATTTCAATCCTAATTTCTATTACCATTCAGGAGTGAACATAGATAATTCCGCATATGTCGAAGATGGCAGTAAGCGAATCCTTTTCGTATCTGAGATGAACTACGAACAGGCAAAAGAAGAATTCCCTGGCAAAAGCGTGAATTGCAGGCAGCCTCTTGAAGAAGTTAAAAAATTCTGCAAGGGAAAGAAAGTGGATGTTGATCTTGATTTCATGAAAGCAGGACTATATAAGGAACTGTCTTCGGTTTGCAGGCTGAATGATGTTTCTGAAAAACTCCTGCTGGAACGCGCTGTGAAAAGAAAGGATGAAGTGGAAAAGATAACAAAAGCGGCCAGGGCAGCTAAAAAAATATTTGATGGATTAGATTTCTCTAGTATGAAGACTGAGGGAGATGTAAAAAAATATCTATTGGGAGAAACAGCATATGCTGGATTAAGGCCTGCGTTTGAGCCCATAGTCGCAAGCGATAAGAACTCGAGATTGCCTCATTACAAAGGAGCAAATGGAAAAATCGGAAGCATAGTGCTGATAGATTACGGAGTTAGGTTCGGGCATTACTGCTCGGATATCACGAGAACGTATTTCCTTGATGATTCGAGATATGCGAAAAAAGCGGAAGAAGGATATTATTCACTAAAAAGAATATTCGGAGAAGTAATCCGAGAACTTCCTAAAGCAAAAACAGGGAAACGGCTTGCGGAATTCTCAAGAGAACAGATAATTGCACATGGATTGCCTGAACCAATACATTCTATTGGGCATGGAATAGGATTGGAAGTGCATGAGATGCCATGGTTGAGAATGAAGTCGAAAAATTCTATTCCAAAACGGACGACTATGGCGATTGAACCCGGAGCGTATTTCAAGGATTACGGACTGCGTTTTGAGGAGACAATTTATTTTGACGGGAAAAAAGTAAAAATTTTGTAAGTCGCTTAATCAACTATTGTTTATATCGAACTGCGCCAGCCACTATCTCCTAAATATCCTGAAGGCGCATAACCATACTCTGCACCTCCACCGAAGTCACCTTCGCCTCTAAATCGTTCCGTGGTAATTTCATCTTCTCTTTTACGTATTTGCCTGCTGATTGCAGCCCCACAGTTATAAAGAGCAGCAAGTCTTTTTCCAATCGCATTGAATATTTCTATCCCTTTTTCGGTTGCTTTAAGCCCATCGATAATAGCCTGAACAGACTTTTCAGTATTGTCCGCTCCGTTTTTAATCCAACGTTCTACTATTCTTTCAAGCTGTTGAACCAAGCTCAAATCTGGTTTTCTTTTAAGCAAATCTGTTATTGATCCTTCATTAATCTTCTGCCTAAAACCAGGTTTTCTACCCATTGGGTATAACGAACCAAGAAATGCGATCAATACTCTAGTGTTTTGAATAGAGGTAAGCGCAGCATTTAATTCCTGCTCGAAAACATTTCCATACTGAAGTTTTTCTGCTTTATATACAAAGTTAAAATCAGAACATTCTATCAGATGAAGAGGAGTTGAACGCCTGAGGGATCTATCACTTGACATCCCGATCCAGTGGCTTGCTTCGCGTACGTACAAACCAAGGATCTGCGCTGCATGAATCGCAGTATCTTCGTAAGTGCTGCTAATCGCAAGTCTTAGAAGAACGTCGGAATCTAGTATTGATTCACGTGCCATCCTTCTTAATTCCGGGTGTGTGCTAGTGCTTGCTATGTTTTCCAATGTTGCGATAGCATCATATCTATCAGGATATTGGGTTTCAAAGTTTGGCCTGGATAAGGATGCATAGTGTCCTGGGTTTTCCGTTATTCTTTGGTATCCAATCCTGCTTATGGAAGAATTTGCCACAAGTATTGGAACCGGATAGGTTACTGATGCGATAAAACCAGATATAGAATGACCTCGATGTTGCGCTACGTCTAATTCCATTCTTTGAGTCAGTTCCAAATTATATTCTTGTATTATCCTGCGGACAGCATTTAACCTTGCAAATTTAGATCGGCTGTCTAATTGCTTTTTTGCTTCTTCATAGGTTAAATTTTCTCCAAAAAGATGGAAAATGAATGATGTGGGATCTCTTTCTCTTCTGAACCTAGTTTTAGGAGAACGGCTGCAAAAATCATAATGAGTTAGTAATTGCCTCATCAGAGGACTGTTTGGATTAGAATTAACTTTTTCAACAAATCCTTTTCTAAAATGAGTCATGTTTACACCATACGACCATAAAATATAATCGCATATTTAATGTGAGCATAACTATTAATAAATGTTAATTTTTAGAAAAAAATTCTTGAGAGGCCAACCCAACTAATTTAAACCTAAAAGCATAAACCAAACCATGGAATTGCATTGCTTGGGCGCATCTGGAGAAGTAGGAAGGAGCGCATTCCTTCTCAAAACAGACAAGACGCTGCTTCTGGATTACGGGATAAAGATCTTTGATAAGAGCGGCCAGCCTAAATTCCCAGAAGAGACTAACATCGAACCAGATCTGGCGATAATAAGCCATGCCCATCTGGATCATAGCGGGTATATTCCTTACTTATATACTTATTCAAAGACACAATGGCTGGCAACTCCGCCTACGAGAGATATTGTAGAGATATTAATCGCAGATTCAATGAAAATAATGCAGGGCAAGCTGCCTTTTGGAGAGAGCGAATACAAGAAAATGCTGAAATACTGGATTCCTACTGTTTATGGGAGAAAAATGCAGATCGGAAAGACAGATATATCCTTCCATGATGCGGGGCACATCTCTGGCTCTGCGATGGTAGATATAAAATATGATGGAAAGAAGCTTTTGTATACTGGAGATTTCAAAAGCGAAGAAACAAGATTGCATGAAGGAGAAAAATACAAAGACGAAGTAGATGTACTTGTTATTGAATCTACGTATTCGAACAGAGAACATCCAGAACGCAGGGACATAGAGCGTAAACTTGCGGATGAGATATCCGAAACTCTCAAAGAAGGAGGGAACATATTACTGCCGGCGTTCTCTTTGGGAAGAAGCCAGGAATTGATAAGGATAATCCGGGCATATCACAAGAGAACTCCGATCTATCTTGATGGGATGGGAAAAAGCATCACTGATGTTTATCTGAAATATCCTGAATACATAAAGGATGCAAAGGGATTCAAGAAAGAAGTAGAAGGGATAACAAAAGTATCGAGTCCTGAGGATAGGATGGATGCCGTGAAAAAACCTTCAGTAATAGTCTCTTCTGCAGGAATGCTTGAGGGTGGGCCTGCACTCGGATACTTGACTAATATAAACAGCGATTCTAAGATCATTTTCACAGGATACAATGTGGAAGGGACAAACGGCTGGAGATTAATCAACGAAGGAGAAGTAATGATAGACGGAAATGAACTCAGCGTTGATCTACCAGTAGAGTATCTTGATTTTTCAGCGCATGCGGGAAGGAACGAGCTTCTTGAATTCGTGAAAAAAGTTAATCCGCAGAAGATAGTGTGTGTGCACGGAGATAAAACAATCGAGTTCGCACAAGAACTGAGTGAGATGGGTTTCGATGCTGTTGCACCCAGGGTTGGCGAGACAATCGAACTATAGACAAGGATATAAATTAAATCGGAGTTAGATTTGCATGAAAAAGAAGGCGGCAAGAAGAATGATAGAACGCATTCTAACAGGGATACCAGGATTGGACAACCTCATAGAAGGAGGATTCGTGAAAAACAGCACGATCATGGTAAGAGGAAATACCGGAACATGCAAAACGATATTCTGCCTGCAATATCTTTACGACGGTATAATTGAATTCAAGGAACCAGGAGTATATCTCAGTTTTGCAGAATCAAAGGAAACGATATGCCAGCATGGAAAAATGTTCGGCTGGGATTTCGAAAACCTTGAGAAGAAAGAGATGTTCAATGTCATAAGATATGAACCGCATGAAGTAGTAAAAATAATGGATGAGGGAGGCGGTTCGATAAGAGATGGGATAGAATCCCTTGGAGCCAAACGCCTTGTGATCGATTCATTGACAGCATATGCAATGTTGTTTGAGAACAGATACAAGGCAAACGAATCGGTGCTTACCCTTTTCGAGATGCTCAGGAAATGGAATACCACGACCGTAGTAACTTCTGAATTTCCAGTAAGTCCGACAACTGAAACTGATGAGAGGCTCGGATTCCTCACCGATGCAATAATCAATTTGTATAACGTAAGAACCAAAACAGAAAGGAGCAGAATCCTTGAGATAGTCAAGATGAGGGATACTCTGCACAGCACAAAACTGAACAGGCTCATGATCGATGATAACGGATTAAAAGTAAAAGAAGGAGGAGGAAAAATTGGAAGGAAGTAAAGGCCAGACAAGCGTTGAATTCCTTGTTCTTCTGGCAGTTGGGATAGTAGTCCTTTCTGTCATAGTGATCATAGCGTCTGGACAGACAGGAGACCTTGCAAAAATAAAGGAACAGAATGAAGCAAAGAACGCAGTACTTGACCTGAGCGCTGCAGCGAAAGAAGTATATGCGCAAGGCGAAGGAGCGAAAAAACAAGTGTATGTAATATTTCCAAGCAGTTACGAACCATCAGAGTCATACGTTTCTGGCAAAGCAATAAAGTTAAGGGCAAGGGAAACCGATTTCGTTTCTGAGGAGAATTTTGATGTGCACGGATTCTTGCCTGGCTCAAGCGGTGCACACTGGGTATGGGTTATTTCAGAGGGAAACAAAGTGCGTATCGGTTCTGCGATGATCTCTCTGAGCAAGAATTCTATTTATCTTATAATAAACAAAAATTCAAGTGCAACGGATTCAGTGGACGTTATAAGTATATGGCCAAGCAACATAAATGTAAGCGGGATACTAGAGTGGAATAATGAAAATGTTACGCTGGATGCAGCACCATTGTCGTTTTCATTAAGCCCTAATCAAGTGCGGACGATAGGTATTGAAACTGTGGCCAACGAACAACCCGTCGGATTCTACAATGGAAAAATAGATTTCACAGCTACAGACGGTATGAACAGCGAAACTGTCGAATTGCCGATAACTGTGGAAGTCGTATCGTCTTCCACAGAATTTACTCCTCCTCTGACAGTGGAGCCTAGCTTATGGAACGAGTCCATGGTGCAGAACAGCTCCACAACAAAATTGTTCCAGATATGTACAAACAGCGAAACAAGCGTTGATTCTGTCTCATTCAACCCGAGTTCAGGAAATCCTGGAAGCTGGATAACGACATTAGAACCGCTTGGGCCAATGGGACCTAACGCATGCGAAGAAAAGGTTCTTGGATTATATGTGTCTGCCAATGCGACTCCCGGATTACTCACCGGATATATTAACGTCATAGGAGAAGGAACAGAAGGTGCGGAAGATAGCATCATGCTGGAGATAACTGTTGAAGGGAACGTATCAGATACTCTTGGGCCAATCGTGACAAACATGGTGCATAGTGAATGGCCTACCACGCTCACCAACATATCTGTAGGTGGATTAGTGACTGATGAATATACTGGAAACAACAACATAGAGGCATGCAACATCAAAATCGATTCCGGATTATGGATGCCGCTTATCTCCACGGATGGAAATTGGGATTCGCCTGCGGAAAATTTCACATATAGTATAGGGCCTATGGGGGTTGGATACCATACAATATATTATCAGTGCCAGGATTCTGCAGGAAACTGGGGCGGAGTATATAGTGACATATTCGGAGTAGTCGATGTGGATCTGATGCTAGTTCTTGATCGATCGGGTTCCATGGCATGGTACATCGTCAACTACACGGATAGTAGCACAGTATCCACTACAAGTTCGAATTGGGCGAATGTCAAAAGTTTGGGGGTATCTCAGAAAAACGGGGAACTCGCGAACCTTAGTGTCCAGATACGAGCTGGATCTTCTGGCTGCACGGCGTATTATAATGCAACGATAAATGGAACCACAGTGGCTACTGGCAGCAGGACATCCACGTCTTATGGAATATTAACTACTGAGATAAATATATCACAATACGAAGCTCCATACACTGTGGATCTTTGGCTGAAACGCAGTTCTGGCGGATGCACAGTGTACAATCAGATATTGTCTGTCTTCCAGCCACCCACAAAGATGGAAGCTGTGAAAAATGCGTCCAAAAGCTTCCTGGATATCGCAGGCAACAACATCCAGGCAGGATTGGTTTCATATAGCACAGGCTCTACTCTGGATAAGACCTTGCAGAGCATGAGCGAAGCAAACCAGCTGGCTCTCAAAGCTGCGATAGATGCTCTCAACCCTTCCGGAAGCACGTGCATAGAATGCGGTTTGACAAAAGCTGCGGATGAATTGACATCTACGAGGGCAAGGCCATTGGCAAACAAAGTAATCGTCTTGCTTACAGATGGCGTAGGAAATGTCGGAGATTCTGTGGATGGTGCAGTGTACTGCAGAAACAGGAATGTCACGGTTTACACAATTGGATTCGGATATGATGTTGACAGCACAGAACTCACGAATATAGCATTACTCACATATGGAGATTACTATTTCGCGCCGGATGCGCAGACTCTTAATGCGATATTCCAGAGTATAGGGCGTTGATTCCATGAAAGCCCAAGTATCTGCTGAATTCCTTGTTGTGGTATCAGTGCTTGTTCTAGTATTCCTGATAATCTACCAGATAGGCATCGGACAGAACATAAATCTTCTCCAGACAAAGGATTCAGTAGAAGCGATGCGGAATGCGTATGCTCTTTCTGCTGCGATAAACTATGTTTATCTTTCAGGGGACGGAACAACATACAATTTCACTAACACTAAGGAAGCTAACGAAACGATTAGCATTTCAGAATATTCTGTTGAATCTTTCAGAGGCAAAGCAAAGGTTCAGGCACCAATCCTTGATGCGAACGTAAATGCAAGCGAGGTCGGATCAGGACAAAAAATTATAAAAAACAACAATGGGGCGATAGAGATTGGCTAGGAAAGGGCAGATATGGTCTGTTGACATGATTGCAGGCATTGCGATAATAACACTAATATTGCTGATTTTCATACTGCTCTGGAACAATACTGCTATTAGATGGAATAATTCAAATGATTACAGGAAAATGCAGACTGATGCCGTATTCGCTTCAGAATCATTAATCGGAACTCAAGGAGAACCTAAAAGCTGGGAGAGCTTTGGAAATATAAGCACTGCAGAAATAGACGCGATAGGACTTGCGAATGGAAGGAATGAACTGAATGAGTGGAAGATAAAAAAACTCGTGGATGATAACGCTAGCTCTTATTCTAAGGTTAAACAAAGACTTGGATTGCAGAGATATGAATTCGGATTCAAAGTGATGGATCTGGAAAAAGAAGGCACATATTATTCATTCGGTCATTTTGCAGGCGCATTGAATGCGTCTGTAAACCTGGATCGCATAGTGATGTTCAATGGCAACCCTGCGATACTTCATCTGGAGGTATGGAAATGAGCAGGGCATTCATCATAACTTTTGATGGACTTGTCGCACTGATGATCCTTTTCATAGCGATATATATAGCATCTGGACAGAATTTCCAGCCAGTAGCGCCAAAAGGAGTTTATCTCAAGCAGCTGACGCTGGATACATTGACGGTGCTTGAAAAAAGTGGAAGGATTGGAATGGCTATCGAAGGCAACTCAAGCGCTGCACGCCAGATAATGGAAGCGACAGGAGAATCAGTCTGCATGCAGATCTCGATCATACAGAGCACTGGAACAGTCATCGCCAACATGAAAAAAGAGGGATGCGATGCGTTCGAAAAAGAATTGCAGGTGGCTGCCAGGCCATTCATCTACGGTGCAGAATCATATTATGTGAAAGCGGAGTCATGGTATGATGAAAACTGAGGGGATGATATGAGGGGATTCGTGATCACTTTATCTACGCTTGTGCTGATAGTGCTACTCGTATCTCTTACAAGCTCACTCCAGAACAGCTATCTTTCAATGGAACGCGCGCTCACAGAACCAAGGGCAATGCTTTATGCAGCATTTCTTTTTGATGCAGTAGGAAATGATGTGAATGAAATTGCTGGGCCAGTGTTAGATATAATCGAACTAAACACTAGCATGCAGATATATATCGCAGATGAAGTTGAGAACAATAATTATTCCATATGGCTGGCAGAGTACGAAAACCTAATTGAGAATACTATGGCAAACCAGACCCATGCAACGGTTGCCATGAACCTGGAGAATATCTCAAACGGAACGCTAAGTATGGAAATAAATTCCAGATACAATTATTGGAACAGCATTCCGGAAAAGAAAATGAAGTTCTGGGCTCAGGGAAACACAAGTGCAAGTGTGTATGAATTGAATCTAAGCGCGATGAAGGAAAGGGATCACATATCCTATCCTTCAGATGTTCCAGGTGGAGACATGGAGATAACGATAATCTCAACAGACAGCAACGGCACAGTAAGCCAAACCATTTCACTCTCATCAGAAACATCAAGCACATGCGAGTGGGCATTCACAGATGGAAGCTATGTTGAGATCCAGTTCGGGAAAAACGATGGGTCGAACTCAGGCGCGTTATGGATCATTGCTGAGGATGTGAATGCAACATTCAGTTTCATAGCAACCGTTCCGAAAATAAATGAAAGCGAGAAGCTCGGCTATCAATATGATGCAATGATGAATTATTCGCAGGGGAAGATCTCCAAGAATGCGAAAATAGGGAAATAGAGAAGAATTAAAAGATTGTGAGAGATGAGAAACCATGCTCCGGACGAAAATAGATGACATGATCGATTTGATCAAAAAGAACAAGATTGTCAATTACAAGATCATAGCAAAGACTCTTTCTTGGGATGAGGATTCCGTAGAACGCATAGCGCTTGGCCTTGAGAAGGCAGGCCTTGCCGCAACCCATTATTCAATCAATCTGATCGAAAAGCCTACAATAACATTGATGAAAAAGGATGGGGAGCAAGAAGAAGAGCAATTCAAACAAAAACCGATTGAAGAATACCCTGTGATGGATCAAGCGAAAACGAATATAGCTACTGTTTCCATATTTCATTCTGAACAAGAAAGAAGGCCTGCGTACCATATAACCCTGCCGAATATAAGCGAATACACCAGAGCATATGTGGATATGGTCAAGGCAGAGGTTGCGAGAGAAGCAAAGAGCGTGATAGATGAAAATATGCAGGACTTCGAACTGCGTAAATCTCTTGTGCAAAAAATAATTGAAAGAGACCTCAAGCCAGAGAAAAAGGAGTCTGATCTCTTGGTCAGGATTGTCCTTAATGAGATGTATGGTCTTGGGGAGATAGAAGCGCTTATTTCTGACAGCAGGCTTGAGGAGATTGTGATAAACGCTGCAAATCTTCCGGTTTCAGTCTATCATAGGAAACATGGATGGCTGAAGACGAATATATCCATGAAAAACGAGGAAAACACTGAAAACTATGCAGAACAGATCGCAAGGAAAGTAGGGAGACAGATCAGCCTTTTGAATCCAATATTGGATGCACATCTGAGCACTGGAGACAGAGTCAACGCAACGTTATTTCCAATATCAACTAGAGGAAATACAATAACGCTGAGATTATTCGCAAGGAATCCATGGACTATGGTAAGCTATCTGAAAAAAGAGCAGAATGCGATGTCTGTTGAGATGGCCGCCTTCTTATGGCAGGCATTGCACTATGAGATGAACATAATAGTCGCAGGGGGAACAGCAAGCGGAAAAACAAGTGCATTGAACGGTATGCTTGCGCTCATGCCTCCATTCCAGAGGATTGTAACGATAGAGGATACCAGAGAGTTGATGCTTCCTTCTTACCAATGGAACTGGGTTCCGCTTGTTACAAGGATGCCGAACCCAGAAGGGTTGGGCGAAGTCACGATGCTCGACTTGGTAGTGAACGCGTTGAGGATGAGACCTGACCGAATAGTCATGGGCGAAATCAGAAGAAAACGCGAAGCAGAAGTGCTTTTCGAAGCTATGCATACTGGTCACAGCGTCTATGCTACTATGCATGCAGATACAGGCACGCAGGTCATAAAAAGGCTCATAGATCCTCCGATCGAAGTTCCGTCTTCTGAAGTAGAGGATGTGAATCTTCTACTGATACAATATAGAGACAGGAGAAGGAATATCAGAAGAACACTTGAGATTTCAGAGGTAGTTCCAGGCGTAGAAATGCCTGAATTGAATAGGATATATACATGGAAGCCAAGAACTGACACGTTCCAGATGGTAAAAGTGCCGCACAAACACATAGAGAAGATGAATCTTCACACAGGAATGACTGAGAAGGAAGTCATGGACGACCAGATGGACAAGATGGAAGTCCTCAAATGGATGGCTAAGAATAATCTTGATGATATAGATTCTGTCGGCAAAGTGATGCAGATATATTATTCGGAAACGGATGAAGTTGTTTCAGCTGCAAAGAAAGGATTGAATCCTTCGAAAGTAATGTGATCGCAAATGGAAAGCAAAATACCCCTCCTGTTAATCTCTGTAAAAACGATGCGAAGGATTGGCAGAAGATTCTCTGTAATAGGGAGGCCGATCTCAAAACTGCAGCCGAAATTAGGGGAGATATTGCCGAAGATAGGCGTGGATCTCCCGCCAGAATCATATGCTTTCGGGGCATTGCTCTCTTCGTTTGTTTATGGGTTGCTTATTTTCCTGATCAGTTATGCTGCATTGTATACTAGACAGCAAAGCACATTTGAGACTACGCTTGATCCAAATATTGCATTCGTGATTGGAATCGCGTTTTGGCTGATTTTCCTTTTGCTCCACCTTATATATCCGTCTATAATACTGCAGAAGATAGCCACGCGAGAAAGCAAGGATCTCTTGTTCGCATTGAGAGAAGTGATGGTAGACGTAAACAGCGGCATACCTCTTTTCGATTCCATGAAAAATGTGGCTGAATCGAATTATGGATACACATCTCAGGATTTCGCATGGGTTGTGAAGCAGATAGAAAGCGGAGTTCCTGAACGAGAGGCGCTGAAGAATTTAGCGCTTATGACAGAAAGCGAATTCATGAAACGCGCAGTATGGCAGATAGTGAATGCTTTAGAATCCGGCGCAAGCCTGAGCACTGCATTGCCAGGGATAGTGCAGACGTTGGAGAAACACATATATGACGAGATAAAGAAATATTCATCGAACCTGAATTTCCTCATGCTTTTGTATATGCTGGCTGCTGCTGCAGTGCCTTCGCTTGGTGTTACATTCCTTGTGCTTCTTTCGGCATTTGGGGATTTCGGGGTTACTGTTGAAACAGTCGGATTGCTTGTAGCTGGGTCTGCATTGGTGCAGATAGCGATGATAGGGTACATGAGCTCTACAAGGCCGGAGATATTCGGTGGGTGACATGACCAAGAAAAACAAGGGTTTTGAAAGAACGTGCAGAAGATTCGGCAGTTCACCCCCGAAAAAATTCATCAAGTATTTCGATGAAAAACTCAAAGTATCCGGAATCCAAGAGGAAACAAGGGTCTGGCTCGGGAAAAGAGTGATGATAACAGTTTGTTTCGGCTTGATCATGTTGTTATCGTATCTTGTGGCTTATAATCCAATAGCGACTCCGGAAACAATCTCCATATCCATAGTGTTGTTCATTTCGGGCACCGTTATCGTTTCATTCCTTTCTTATCTCCATCTTTATTTCAAAATCGCGAACAGAACAAGCGCAGTTGAAAAGGTTCTGCCTGATTATCTCATGCTGACAGTATCTAATCTTATGGCTGGAATGAGTCCGTTCAATGCTTTCATAAAAGCAGCACGCCCCGAGTTCGGAGCATTGTATGATGAAATAGAATTGAACGTGGCCAAGGCAGGAGGTAAGACCTCGCTCGTTGCAGTGATAAAAGAGATAAGCGATAAATTTGATTCCCAGATATTCAAAAGAACGACGAACCTTTTCGTAAAGGGCATAAAATCTGGTGGCCAGCTGGCAAAACTCCTTCATTCAAGCGCAGATGAAGTTAGGCATATACAAGATCTAAGGACAGAGCTCGTAACTGCAACAAGAACGTACACGATTTTCTTGGGGTTCATAATAGTAGTCATAATGCCATTCTTGCTCGCAGTATCTACGCATTTCCTTACCATGTTTTCAACCATACAGGCAGAAAGCAGCGCGGGATTGGATACGGCTATCCTTGGGAATGCACCGACCATGGCTGGAAAGATAAGGATCACTCCGGATGAAATGGTCAATATGTCCATGGTCACACTTGCGATAACCAGCCTTCTGGTTTCTTCGCTTATGGGGATAATAGGAAGGGGAAGAGCACTCTACGGGGTCAAATATTTCCCGATTCTTCTTATTGCATCTATAATATTCTTCATTCTTGCAAGGACAGTGGTTGCAAGCATGCTTTCAGGATTTATAGGCGCCTAAGTAAAATAATAACGCTTTTAAATCTCATAGAATATTACTGAACAGGTGATATGAATGTTCAAAAAAGGACAGGTTTCTACAGAATACCTAGTAATTCTAGCTGTAGTCCTGGTTGTTGCTTTGGTAGTCGTATACTTAGTCGGAGGATTCTCTGGCTTGGGTGCAGGCTCATTGGAAACACAGAGTAAGAACTATTGGGCTGGAGCGTCTCCGTTCTCTATAAAGACGGTTAAGGTAAGCGGAACAAGTATGGATTTAGAATTGGTCAACAATGACTTGGAAAAATTGACCATCACTGGAATTTCTGTTGCAGGAACTTCAGTATTCTCTACAAGCACTGATTTCAACAGCGGAGAAGATAAGAGCGTTACTGGAACATTAGGTTCTAGCTGCGGTGCATCCGGTACCCCATACACGTATAGCAACGTTACAATTACCTATACAAAGGGAAGCATAAGTGGGTTGAAAGAAGTCGGAGTAAAGCCACTTGTTGGTAAATGCGCATAATCGCGCATTTATTTCTTATTTTTCTTTTTAACCATGGCCGTTAAAGCAGAACCTGGTTTTTGCACCATGCAATGCGCAAGACCGCTTAGTTTTGGTATAGCAACTGGAATTGTAGTCGCCTTATTCATGTTCATTCTTGGCGCAGTAGCGATGTTTTCTGGCATAGGGAAGGAATTAGTACTGACAATGTCTACCTTCTACATTGGATATGGTACGACTCTGCTTGGACTATTGATAGGTATCGGTTGGGGATTTCTAGAAGGTTTCTTCTGTGGATATTTAATAATCTGGATCTGTATGAAATTGAATGGAAGGGGCAAAAGTTAGGTATAAAAGATTTTAGTTCGTATTGTATCTTGTTTCTCAATAGTTGAAATTTTAGTGTTTTGAAGAGGGAGTGATATGTTGAAAATAGCCATTAGCGGATTTGGAAGAATTGGAAAGACTTTTTTAAGAGCTGCAGTAGCCCAGGGAGTCCTTGGAAAAGAATTCGATATTGTCGCCATAAACACCAGAAGCGCGATGCCGATGCACGTTCATTTGCTTAAATATGATTCTGCTTTTGGTAAATTCAAGGGAACGGTTGAAGAGAAAGATGGCAATCTTGTTGTGAACGGATATCCTATCAAATGGATAAGGGAAATAGATCCGCTGAAATTACCATGGAAAGAGTTAGGGGTGGATTTGGTCATAGAAAGCACTGGGGAATTCACCAAAAGAGAGGATGCTGAAAAACACTTGAAAGCAGGAGCAGAGTTCGTTCTGCTTTCTGCACCTGGGAAAGGAGTGGATGCAACGCTTGTACCAGGAGTTAATGATCATCTATTCGATGCAAAGATCATGAAGGTGGTGTCACTTGCTTCGTGCACCACAAACTGCCTTGCACCAGTTCTAAAGGTCATTGATGCCAAATTCGGCATTGAACGCGGATTCCTGAGCACAGTTCATGCATATACTAATGATCAAAGAGTCCTTGATGGAAGCCATGAGAAAGACTGGCGAAGAGCACGTGCAGCTGCAGTGAGCATAATTCCGACAAGCACCGGGGCAGCAAAGGCGATAGGAGATGTGCTTCCTCAGTTGAAAGGTAAGATGGATGGCGTTGCTTTCAGGGTTCCTGTTCCGGATGGATCTATGAATGATATGACTTTACTGCTCAAACGATCCGTAACTGCTGACGAAGTAAATGCAGAGCTGAAAAGAGCAAGCCATGAGGAATTGAAAGGAGTGCTTGAATTCACCGAGGAAAAGCTTGTTTCTTGCGATATCATCGGAAATCCACATTCATCTATAGTAGATGCTGAGCTTACCAAAGCACTAGACAACTTAGTGAAAATATCTGCATGGTACGATAATGAATACGGATATTCGAACAGGCTTGTTGACTTTGTGAAAAAGGTCGCCAAGGCAAAGGGAAATTGAAGGTGATAATTATGAAAAAAATGATAGCGTTGCTTATATTTTTTGGATTGGTGCAGATTGTTTCTGCAATAACGATAAAATTAATCCCTAATGGAGATGTATATACCAATCAACTTACTGCAATAAACTGCAGTTCTTCAACCCATTGGAATTGCGTTGATGAATACATAGTGAATACTACAGATTATCTATATTCTAATGAAAGCAACAAAAGCGAAACATTTACGTTTACTGATCTGCCGGATAGAGGCACATATACGATTCATGATGTAGAATTGCGATATTATGCTAGAGGCCTCTCTGGAACGAATTTGACTCTGACTCCGATAATCAGAACGTCCACCAACATAACTTATGGAAGCCCTATTGCACTCTCAATGTATTACACAGAGGTTTACCAAAAGTTCTATACTAATCCATTGAATGGACAGAATTGGACTAAAAGTTCGGTGGATGCATTAGTTGCCGGAGCCAAAACAGGAGGATTTTCCAATGGCATATTTATGATTGCACAGATATATGCCATTGTTAATTACACCCTCTCATGAGCTGAGAGGGCAATTGTTTTTTCTTGAAATAGCAACCTTTTAATACGTTCCAATAATAGGTGTTACCATGGCGTACGTAGAAGGTCTTCTTACTTCGATATCAGAGACATTGAAGAGCATAGGGGGCATCTTGTCACTCATATTGATAATCATGGCAGGAATTGTTTACGGATTATCCATGATGCAACCTGCAGAGACTCGCGGAAAATGGCAGAATATCGCAGTCGGAATATTTATCGGCGGAGTGATTATGGCCGCGATAGTCATGGCCTCAAGCTTGATCCAGGAAGAATCAGGAAAACTGCTTACTTTTGTATTTTTCTGATGAATAGTTCGTGAAATACAGTAGTAGATAGTTCTGGATGGAAAGATGTTGCCAAGTAGAAATTATCAGGCAATGTTTCGGATATCGCCACCACATCCATATTTTCGCGTCTAGCTAGAATCTCGCATTTTGGATCAACGGGCCTGATTTTTGGGGCACGGATGAATACTGCATTTATTTTCCCAAGAGTTGTTTCGACCTCTTCTTCGAATGAATCAACCTGTGAACCATAAGCATTCCTATCCGCTTCTATGTTCATCAGCTCAAGGAATTTTTGTCCTCCTTGTTCCTGACTAACTACTTTTTTTGCAAGCATTATTGCTCCTGCGCATGTTCCGAAAATGTTCGGAACTGAACGGATGTCTTCCCAAAGCCCATATTGGGTGATGAGCTTGCTTATTGTTGTGCTTTCTCCTCCTGGAAGGATAAGCCCGTCAAGAGAGGAGAACGAGCCAGATGATTTCACTTCAACGACTTCGCACTGAATGCCCAAGGCTTTTGCTGCATTTTTTGTAGCAAGAACATGCTCGATTACCCCTCCTTGGAAAGAAAGAATTCCGATTTTCATAAGAATTAACCTATTTCATGTCTTTCATCATAATGATTATGAGGAAGAATTTTTGACATTATCAGGTGCACGGCTTCGTGGTGGCCTGCGATTACGATGTGCTTGCCGACCAGTTCGCTGAGTATTGTTTCGCCCCCTGCTTCTTTGACAATGAGGTTCCCTGCTGCATAATCCCATTCCTTAAGGCTTAGACCAATGTAGGCATCTACACGACTGGAAGCAGCATAGCAGAGTTCAAGAGAAGCGCTTCCAAGCTTTGCTGTTCTTGCGGTCTGATAGAAGAAAGCATCGAAAATTATTCGTTCTGCTTCTTCATGTTTTGTCGTGTCCCTGAAACAATGGGCCATGAACCATTTCTCAAATTTATTTGGTTTTTTTATCTTAAGTTGCTTTCCATTCATATACGCGCCTTTGCCTTTTTCTGCATAGAACATTTCATCAGTCATTGGATTGTAGACGACTCCAACGATTGTTTCGCCAGTTCGTTTGAGAGCGATGGAGACTCCGAAGAAAGGAATTTTGTGTATGAAATTTGTTGTTCCGTCAAGAGGATCGACAACCCAGGCGTATTCTGCATTTTTTTTGGTTGTTCCTGATTCTTCACCTATGAATCCATGCGTGGGAAATGTTCGTTCTACTTCCTTTCGTATCTCTTTCTCGGCTTCCCTGTCTATTTTCGTGACGAAATCCAGTTCTCCTTTAGTCTCGACAAGCAGTTCTGCGTAATAACCCTCTTTGACTATCTTTCCTGCTTTGAGAGCAAGTGATCTTGCAAATTCCAGGTGGTCGACCATAACTTTCATCTCAGTTTACATCTGCATTTCTTTCTTTTGAGTATACTCTTCTGCTGTGAAGGAGTATCAACATAAACATTTTGAATTGATTTTCCAGTAGCATAATATTTGTTGAGGGGGCTGGAATGGCAGTAACCTCGTTCCTTCATCTCACTAACTAATTTTTCATGCCTTGAATAAAGCGCTTTGAGTTTCCCTTTCCATCTAAGCGTTTCTGGATGTTTAGAATAACCACGCTTGTGATTGACTAATACGGACCATATGGCGTGGAGTTCCCTGTGTTCGCCTAAAAGATGGTTCCTGCATAGTTTTGATGGAGAGATATCCCAGACTCGCATGAGATTAGATTCCTCTTTTCGCCAGCCTTTCTTCATCTTTCATGGATGTTACATCCAATCCTTTCATAGCATCGCCCAAGCCTTCTGAAGCCTTTGCGACTGCTGCTGCGTCTTGGAAATGCGCGACTGCATCTACGATCGCTTTAGCGCGCTTTGCAGGATCATTTGATTTGAATATGCCTGAGCCTACGAATACTCCGTCTACGCCCAACTGCATGCATAATGAAGCATCTGCAGGCGTTGCAATTCCTCCTGCGGCAAAATTAACTACATTTAAACGGCCAGCATTCGCAGTAGCAGCAACTAGCTCAACAGGAACTCGATATTCTTTTGCTTTTTCATCCAAAACGGATTTGTTGTTTTTGTTTGTTGTAAGATAACCTATTTCTGTTGCCAGTGAACGAATGTGCCTGACGGCTTCAACTATGTTTCCTGTTCCCGCCTCTCCTTTTGTTCTCATCATTGCAGCTCCTTCGTTAATGCGACGAAGGGCTTCACCTAAGTTGCGGCAGCCGCAGACAAATGGAACTTTGAACTTAGTTTTGTCGACATGAAATTGTTCATCTGCAGGAGTGAGCACTTCGCTTTCATCTATGTAATCTATTCCTATTGCTTCAAGGATCTGGGCCTCTGCGAAATGGCCGATCCTGCATTTTGCCATTACTGGAATTGTGACTGCGGATTTTATCTCTTTTATCATCTTTGGATCGCTCATCCTTGCCACCCCGCCCTGCGCTCGGATATCTGCAGGTACGCGTTCCAAAGCCATCACTGCCACTGCGCCTGCTTTTTCAGCTATCTTTGCTTGCTCAACGTTTGTGACGTCCATGATAACGCCTCCTTTGAGCATCTGGGCAAGACCGGATTTCACTGTGAATGTTCCTGTTCTGGATGCAGCATTAAGATTAGACAAAAAATCACCCTGAATAGTTAATGGATGGAAAAAATATTAAAGGTAACAACTAGCCCAAAGAGATTACGCCTGTAAAATCTTGTCCGAAAATAGATTTGAATATGAATGGTTTCCCTGGACTGACAATATATGGAATGCCGTACACCTCAACCGTTACCTCGCCAGTAGTTGGATTGACATCGGTCAATCTTGCTAAGAAAGCAGTAAACGAAGCCGAAGGCCCCCTGAATACTCGCGTATAACTGGAGTCGCCATTACCATCCCAATGACCAGTACGATAATTAAGTCCGACTACTTGAATGTCGTCTAATTTTCTTTTAGATGTGGGATCTCTTGAAACGCTTGCTATGTATTCTCTGCCTAAACTGATGAATGTGAATTCTTCCCCTAAACGAACAGTATGCGGGGTCTCTCCGAACACATCGTTTGAGATCTCGACTGTAACTTTTCCTGATTTCCGGTTAAATTCGACTAATTTCACAAAAAATCCTCTGACACAGCGTCCTGATTTTCCATCAATACGTAATCCTCCGCCAAAATTAGGGTGTTCAGCCTCACGATAATACATGTAAGCAATATCAAGCACTGGAAACTTAGGCTTGGATTCGAAAAATCTTCCGAAAAAAGCGGCAATTCTGCCTCCAGTTTTCTGAGTTCTTTGTTCAGTAGAAAGTTGTGCCTGCGTCATAACTACATAATAAACCAAAAAATATAAAAACATAAACCGTCAGAATCAAGCGATGTCTGTTTCTCCATACTCTCTTTTTGAAAAGGCAAAACGCCAGTTCTTAGAGTTCAAACCTACTACAGACATATTTGGCCCGTCTGGAGAAATATTCGTCGGAAGATATGGATATCCAAACGTGGCCGCCGGCCCGTTAGTTGGGTTGCTTAGTGCAGAAAACAGCCAACCAATTTCATCACCGCGAGAGCTTTTCGGAAAAGAATATGCAGACGTGCTGGCAGCACAAACTTCATTTGTAAGGGGAAAAAAAGAGGTGAATATCTCAACAAGAATCCAGCAGGATATGAACGAAGTCGCGATGAGCATGGGACCAATAGATGTAGAAATGAAATTGGCAAAGGCCCCGAGTTTTGATCCGCACCTGGACGCGATACATTCTCCGGTTGGAACAGGGATCGCAATAAAGAATTTCAGGCAAGCAGAAAATCCAAGGATACCTAAACGTGTAGACAGCTTAGCTAATGATGATGTGACTGCAACAACAGCAATTGCAGAGCTGAGTGAGCATGAATTTGATAACTATTATATCACAAATATCTTCTCTATCGGAACGCTTGGGAAAATAGAGGCAAAAAGGCTTGTGCCAACCCGCTGGTCCATCACTGCAGTAGATGACATAATCGCAAAGCAGAGGATGGAACGCATACGTGAATATGCAGAGTTTGGAGAAGTTGCTTTATTCCATTCTTCATTCCTTGACAATCATTTCCATGTGCTTCTCATGCCTGGAAAATGGGAATTTGAAAACTTTGAGTCTTGGCCGCAAAATGGGGTATGGGCGGGGACCACTGAGGAATACGAAGGATATTACGGAAGGAAGACGTATGCAGATAAACAGGTTGGTGGGTATTATGCTTCAAGATTCGGGGTTACGGAATATCTAGACAGCATACGAAAGCAGGCAAAGGTTGTTGTATTCCGTGAGATTGGAGAAGGATATAACGCACCGGTCGGGGTTTGGCAGGTAAGGGAAAACGTGAGGAATGCATTAACCAACAAACCAATAAAATTCGGATCTGTAGCTGATGCACTGAATTTCCTCAGAGCTAAGCTGAATGTGCAGATGAAGACGTATCTATCTTCAAGCAGGATACTCTGCCAAAGAAGGATTGTTGAGTTTTAAGCATAACGCAAACATATAAAAACATACACTTCCATAAATTATAATCATGATTCAAAGATGTGGGTCGCCAGCTCAATCTTCCTCAATAGTCAGAAAAGTTCATGAATTATTAGGAAACAAACTTTTGGAAAGCAACCCGTTCAAAACTGGCGGAAGCACAGATGTATTTCAGTCTACATTGATAGTAGGACAGATGGAAAAACCAGTTGTCCTCAAAGTATGGAGAGAAGAATGCATTCTGACTTCTATGGCACTTAACTTGCACAACAACTATCTTGCGCTTCAGAGACTAAAGACAAGAAATCTGATAAGGACTGCTCATATTCCAATAATATATTACTCATTTGTTGAAACTGAAGATGGAAACCTCATACTTCTTCCTGCAGATAAATATATAGAAGATGTAAAAAGACCGCCGGTTGGTGCAGTCAAAAATCAACTGATGGTAGTCCAAGATATAAGCCTGGGAGGAAAATTTGAAATCAAGGATGGTATGTATACTATAGCATCAGACCAAACACGCGGAGTGTTAGCTGATTTCGACACCCTGGCAGATCTTATTGGAGGAGATTTAAACAGTATTAGAACATTCCTGTCACTTACTCCGATCACAGTTATGGACGACCCAAGAAGGACATATCTCGCAGATATAGATAAGATCAAGAGGATTCCGTATGTTGGGCCATTGACAATAGACTTGGCAGATTTGATTGAAAAAACCGGGAATTTGGCGGGTGCGAAAACAAATCATTCTGAAAAGAGAGATGAACAGCATTAAAAATGTATAAACCCTAGTTATTTTGGTAATAAGAATGATACGCAGACCAAAAGTATCCAAACATGAGATAATTGCAGATGTGATCTTCATTCTTGTCGGGATGTTCGTTGCATTCATCGCCATTTTCATATTCGATATCCATTGGTCATTTTATCCAGGAAACACTATTTTTCCTCCAAATAAACATATCTTCACTACTCCTACTCCTTACCTTGTAGGGATCCCGTTGGGCGGACTTATCGGACTCGTAGTACTCAAGCTTCTTTACTATGCGTTTGAAGAGGAAGACGAAGCGATGAGAGAGAAATGGAAAGGATACAAAAAAGGAAGAAAATAGTTATAACAGATGGATTTTTATAATGTTTTAGCCAATAGAAATACATGAGATTAAAAGTCTGGCAAAGAAAGATACAAGGTTCGTGCCCAGCACTTACTCATTTTGCTAAAGATAGCATGCAACAGATAAAAAATATCTCTACTGCTGGAGCGATTGCCAGCGAATTGACTTATCAGCTTGAAGTCCTTGGTTTTGGGAAAATAACTTCCAAAGAAGTTGATGGAGCCGCATGGATAACTGGAAAATGGGATAAAAATAGAACAACAGGAATAATCAAAGAGAACGAAACGGTATTCAATCTTGGATTGGACAAAGGAAGATCTAATTTTTTCGTGTTTATGAAGCAAAATGGAGAAACTATAGAGATATTCTATACAGAACCAAGAAGTGATGAGGCATCATTAGCTTTCACCCATGAAGATCTCTACAAGCATAGAGTATTGAGCGTAAATATGCCTAATCTTGAAAAAGCGATAAACGAAGTAATTGAAGAGATCAGTTATGTCGCAGGAGGAAAATTCGAAGAGGATTTCAGGATGCAAACCCATCATCATTCAAAATACCTTTTCGATTCGAGTTGGGAGATATTTGATGATGCAAAATCAAATATTGGAGATGTCATCAGAAAAGCAATGTTATACCATACAGATATCTGGAATCTTACTCCGCATAATAGCAGCGATCCGAGAGTGCACGCAATACTTGATTCAGTATGCATCTCGCTAGGTATTACTTATGTTCCTGGAACAGAAATCACTGGAACTAATCATAAAACTGGCACTAATGGTCCACACATAGTGGTGATGCTTGGGGGATATGGTGCAGGAACCGTTGAAGAGAGATTACGAAGACAAGTGCTTAAGAAAATGAATAAGGCATTGAGGATGGAATCTTATCTGATGGGCGCAGATTTTGATTATATAGAAAACTGGCTCCAGGCGCAAAGAAAGACAGGAACGCTTGCTTTTGGGTATGCTCACCCGATAAATAATAGCTCAGTGCATATTGGAAATGAACGATATATCGCTCAGATAGCGTCTACTGGAATCGTAAGCTCGGATATGATCCCTTTTGATCAAACAAAGGAGTTAATACTCAAAAGCGATTGCATTGCAGCATTCAATCCATCAATGAGCGGAAATGAGATGAATTCGCAAATAACAGATGTTGAAGTCAAATTATGGCTATATGGATTGATAAGAAAGTATAAACTTGGAGAAAATCTGACTGCGAATGCATGCAATCTTGCAGTGGCAAAGTGGGCCGAGGAAAATGGAATAGGATCCTTCTATGAAAGTGACGAACATGTAACCACGCCAACAGACCAGTATTCCACTGGAAACGATGGTTTTGCAAAGGGATTCACGCGTGCTTTGCTGAGAAAGGAGCTTTTCGAAAGATTATCCACAGAGTGCAGAAAGCTCACTGCTTCTGAATTTGTAAAAGCAGTGCATGAAAAAGCGATAAAATTGCATGCGAAGATATTCTATGTAATAAATGATGGAACTATAGAATTGGCAAAGGCAAGGACAGAAGAAACAGCATATTCAAAGATAGAACGATTCTGGCTTAAGATAAAACAGGGATGGCATTATTTTACTGCGTTATTGCACGATGCGTTTTACTTCACTACTCACGGTAATGTACGGAAGCTTTTTGCTATGGACAAGTAACTATTTCTTTTTGGCTGCCGCGGTCAGGAATGCAACAAATAATGGTGCTGGGGTTTCAAGCCTTGATTTTAGCTCTATATGAGCCTGGGTTGCGACTCCGAAACCGAATTTATCTGGCCATTCGCAGATTTCAACAATTCCACTTTCAGGATGCGTTCCTGAGATGACCAAACCGCCTTTTTCGAGCTCTGGGACCAAATCTGGATTCACTTCATATCTATGCCTGTGACGTTCGGATATCTTTGTCGAGTCATAGTATTTTCTGGAGATTGTGTTCTGTTTCAATACGCAATCATATGCGCCCAAACGCATTGTCGCCCCCATCTTTGTTATCTTCTTCTGCTCTGGAAGGATATCTATAACTGGATATTTCGTCTCTTTGTCGAATTCTGTTGAGTTCGCGCCTTTCATCCCGCAGATATTCCTTGCATATTCAGCGACCATCAATTGCATTCCAAGGCATAAACCCAAATAAGGAGTTCCGCTTTCTCTCGCGTATTTTATTGCATTGATTTTTCCTTCAATTCCTCGCTTGCCGAATCCTCCTGGAACAAGGATTCCGTGATATTTTTTCAGTATTGATTCTGTGCTTCCGTTTTCTAAATCTGCAGATTCCACCCAATGAACGTTAACCTGGCGGTTTATTGCTGCGCCTGCATGCAATAATGCTTCCTTTACACTCACATATGCGTCTTTTACAGCAGTGTATTTGCCTACTATTGCGATGTCCAATGGTTCGTTCTTTGGATCCATAATCCTATCAACAAGTTTTTTCCATTCTTTGAGATCAGACTCTTTCTTTTCATCAAGTCCTATCCGTGCGGCAATCAATCTGTAGATTCCTTGTTTCTCCAGGACTAATGGGAGTTCATAGACTGTGCTTACAATAGGATCATCGAAAACTGCGTCTTCCTTCACATTGCAGTAAAGCGCGATCTTCTTCTTTGATTCTTCATCTAAAGGTTCCTGTTCCCTTGTGATGACTATCTGAGGCTGGATCCCCATACTTTGGAGAAGACGAGTTGCATGCTGAGTAGGTTTTGTTTTCTGCTCTCCTGGTGAAAGGCTTGGGACAAACGATAACTGGATGAACAACATGTTCGGCTCTTCGTAATTCATCTGCCTCATTGCTTCTAAGAAATAGCTATTTTCAAGATCTCCTGCGGTTCCGCCTACTTCAACCATGACTACGTCTGCGTTGTTATCCTTTCCCACTCCACGTACCCAGTTTTTTATTTCATCAGTAAGATGGGGAACGAATTGGACGTCTCTTCCAAGATACTCCCCTTTGCGCTCGCGTTCTATGATCCTGGAAAATAGTTTTCCTCCGGTTATAGAGCTTGTTCCTGGCAATGAGAAATTGAGAAAACGTTCGTATGTCCCGAAATCCATATCCACTTCTGTTCCGTCATCTAAAACGAATACTTCACCATGACGGAATGGATTCATCGTGCCGCAGTCCACATTGAGATAACCATCGAATTTTATCGGTACGACCTTGTATCCTCTGGACTGAAGCAGTTTCGCGATAGAAGAAGATAGTATTCCCTTGCCCAAGCCGGACATGATAGACCCGACTACGACTATAAATTTGGTTTTTCGTTCAGACATAAGGGAGTATATATGAGTACAGGTTATATAAATATTTTAGCTAGTGGCTCCTAGCTTCTGGCTACTAGCCATCAATTATATCTTATTCAACGCATCCTTTATTTCACTGATATTCATTCTTGTAAGAATAAGGGGGATACGCTCCTTCTCAGATATTTTTAATGCTAATTTATCCAACTTTGTTGCATCCAAACCGTGCATCACTACTGCGGAAGGTTTGGATGGTGAAACACGCAATACAACCATAGGACTTCTTCCTGTGGAAACCCCTGTAAAGATGAAAACGCGTTCGTTTATGTTTCCGTATAACGACTGGAAGAACGAGAATGGCATTTCCAAGATTGTTTTCAATGAGTCTATGAGAGTATAACCATAGATCTTCTTTTCAGGAAGCATATCGGCGTTTGAGACTATGTCTCCTTTTATCAATTCTATGAAATCTTTCAGTAGGATTCCTCTTGCGAATTCGTGGACTTCGAAATATTGGTCTGTAGGTTTTTCCTTTTCAGCAAGCCTCTGGGAGATTACGCCTCCTTTCTTTGAATCTACTTCGAAAAGCGCCAGGACAAAACGCTTTATCACTCCTGTTCCTGGAGATTTTCTCCTGTTTCCTTCATAATCGCTGATAGTTGAAACAGTAATATTGAGGTGCCTGGATAGTTCTACCTGAGTTATTCCGAAGATCTCTCTCCATTTCTTCATCGTTGCTCCTGGATCATCGGATAATGAAATTTCGCCAGCTATTTCTACCTGGATCTTTTCCATAATTAAGATATGTTAGACAATTGTTTAAATAGGTTACGTCGATTGGTTACAGAGTAGATAGGTATTCTACTGCATTTCTGAAAAATCTGAGCCCTGATGCCTCTTTCACATTCCCAAACTGCCAATAAGGATGGTTTGTTATGCGGTTGAACGCTTCTGGGTGAGGCATTATTCCGAAGATCCTTCCAGTTTTGTCAGATAGTGCTGCGATATTAGCTGCTGAACCGTTTGGATTATATGGGTAGCCTGCCGGTTCTCCGTGCTCATTCACATATTGCGCAGTATGAAGATTGTTTTCAAGCACGTGTTTCAGTTCATGCTCATCTTTCATAATGAGTTTTCCTTCTCCATGCCTAACCGGCAATTGAACATAATCCATTCCCTTCGTGAATATGCTTGGAGAATTAGGATTGAGTTTAAGATTCACCCATCTATCCTCGAATTTCCCGGAATCGTTGAGTGTGAATGTTACGCGCTGGACTAAATCCGGCACGGGCAATAAACCGAGCTTCACCAATACCTGGAACCCATTACAGATGCCCATAATGAGTTTTCCGTCGTTGATGAACTGCAATAATGGTTCTTTTAGCTTGAATCTTAATTTGTTCGCAAGCACTTTTCCTGCGCCCAGGTCATCTCCGTGCGCAAATCCACCTCCGATTATGAAAAGATTGTAGTTTTCGAAGACGTTTGGATTGGAGATTACTGAATTCAGATGGATTATGTCTGCTTTGCCTCCGACGGAACTTACTGCATAGCGAGTTTCATGTTCGCAGTTGAGGCCATAGCCAGATAGGATGAGCGCCCTAGTTTGCATGATTATAATTCTGATAAAGAATTTTTATTGATATCTGTATGAAAAGGTGGAGTTTTATTTGTTTTTGAAGATAATGATTTGATGATAGTATGAATACTTTTCACAAATCAACTAATGCTTGGGAACGATTAAGAATGAGAAACAAGATTGCTGGAAGTTGTATGATGATAGCGCTTGTTGCTAGTGGAATTGGAATGCTGATGAACCCGCCAAACCCAAGGCCGTTTCTGAAAGTAGCATGTGCACACAAACTAGGTCCAGAGATGAATTTAGATATGGAAAAAGAGATTACTGCTAGAGGAGCAAAAATAACGCTGTCAAATGTTCCTAATGATTGTATTGTTCAGCGCTGTGAAACTGGTAAAGTCACGACCTGCAGGACTGCCACTGAGAAAGATATAGCAACCATTGAAAATGACGTGAAAGAATATGAAAAAGACCATTCAACTAAACGCAATATCGAACAAAGAGTGGCAGTTGGTATACTTATAACGATGATATTGGTCTTCACCGCAATAAATTGGAAATATGGGCGTGAAAAAAAGCAAGAAGATAAAGAAATGAGAAGAAGAATGAACGAAGAATGTGCAAAGGCCAGAGAAATACTAAAAAGGGGATTTGGAGCTGAAGAACCGAAAAATGATATCACTTCTTAATAAAGACATAAAAAACTAGAGATAAACCTAACGAGTAAGAAAATAGAAAATTAATAAAAAAATAAAAACTACGCTCGAGCCTTCATAACCATTGCATTGGATTCGATCTTCCTCACTTGAGGAGCTCGGCCATTTGCACGGTTGTAAAGTATTCCGTGGTATTCCTTCAGACCGAAGACCTCATTCAGCAATCCTACGATTGCGTTGTGGTCATACTCCTTGCAAGAGTAGAGATCAAAGTAGATCTCATTCGTGTCTGCGAAAAAGTGCAGTGAGCAGTGGCTTGTAGTAATCATCTGTACGAAACTCTGCCCTGGGAAATCCAGGTCAACCGCGTCTGACCAATTCAATGGGCCCAACGGCTTCATGTCGGTTATTCGCATGAGCTTGTTAACAAACTCCTGCGCTTTTTCCCGGCTAAGCTCGGTAAAATCTGGGCTTATCTTCGCGTTGACCGTCATATGCAAGTGTATCAAACCTGTCATGTGAACCTTTCTTTTTTTCATTTTGTTTTTTTACATTATTTTTTTGTATTGATATTTTTATTTGGGAATAGATATTTAAATCTATTCCCGAAGTTGTTGAAATTTTTTCAGAAAAAAATGAAAATTTACGACTATAAAATAAAATTCAGAAAAAGTTTGAGAAAAAAATTATCTGCGTAATCCCTCAATTTCTATGTCATCGAAAAGATTCCTGCAAAATGAACTGTTGCGATCCTTGATTCCTGTCTTGCAGACTGTATAATATTTCGCTGTTAGCAGCACCTCTTTAGCTGTAGGGATGTCTCTGTTGTTTTTCAGCATTGCTGCGCCTGCACCGATGGCCGCAGGGATTATCACTGCTAATAATGGGATTGCCCAGCTTCCTCCGCTCGATTCTCCAGCACACGTTCTCCCAGGACGACTGCAAGTTCTGCTCATTTAACCAACCTGAATTTGAATCCATAATGAATCAATCCTTCCGGATCATCGCGCTGGATCATCCGGAAAACAGCTTCGACTCTGTCTCCGACTTTCACTTCGCTTCCTCGGACGTCGACTACCTGAGCGGTGAGCCTTGCTCCTTCAGCCAATTCTATTATAGCAAGGACGTATGGTGCCTGCTCCTCGAAGCCGTCTGGCGCTGATGAGATCTCTGTGAATGAATAGATCTTCCCTTTTCCTGAATATTGGACAGGCTCTATTTTCCCTTTACGCCTGCATTTCGGACATATCACACGCGATGGGAAATAATGTGAGTTGCATGTGGAACATTTCGTTCCCAAAATCCTGTAACGCTCTGAAATCCTTCTCCATGTTAATGGTATTGATTCTTTCATGATTTTTCACCTTCATTTGGTTTGTTTCTTGAAGATTTTGGCCAAAGTGCAATAAGCGGGGCCAAACCCAGCAACGCCGCACCGACTAAAATAGATAGCCATGATAAATTAAGTTTATTTGATTGGACTTCTGCATCTCTTAAGACGGCTCTTGTTTGTTCGTTGTTTGCTTCCAGCAATCTGATCTTTTCCTTTGTTTTGGCCTCACATGTAGAAATTGATTCTGGTGTTTTTTCTTTTCTGCATCCAGCTAGCTCTGACCTGAGTTCTACAAGCAATACATCTGATGACGCAAGATGTTTTCGTAAGTCGTTTTTATTCGCCACGTGCCAAACAATTGACTTGGTGAACGTATTAAGACCAATTGTAGCAGTTCCAACACCTATTACAAAAATTGCTGCTGCGGCTAGATGCTTTGTCCGTGTTCTATTGTGCATTAATTGTTTCATTATTGCTCACCTTCTTGGGATGTTTGGTTGGGTGCCGAATACTCCCTCAGCACCTTTATAGCCCGCCAGTATATGGGGGCGAGATACGCGATCGCCGAAATAATAAACACCAAAAAACCCGCGATTGCAAGCCCGACGACTGTTTTTATAGGCTGTGTGCTTTCAGTAAACGCTGCGCTCATAGACTTATACTCTTTTTCTGTTTCTGTGATTTGAGTTTCTGCCACTTCGACTCTGTTTATTGCCAACACAAGGACATCGTGGCATTTGGCCTTTTGCTCGGTGGTTGGGTTATAAACCGCACAGGGTTCGCTAGTTTTTCTAATGGTCAACAACGCATCCATAGCTTTGTCTTTTTCTGCCTTTAGAGATTGTAGTTTTGTTTCGATACGTTCGGTTTTTTGTTTCAATATTGGATCATACATTGGCCTTGTCATTCCAAATACTGCCGCTGCGGCCATACAGAGCGCGCATCCTGTAACGCCGATCATTAATTTAGCTCTTTGTGTAATTTTCATGATTTTTCACCTCGATTTTTTGCGTCATTTTTTTGAACGCTGGCTAAAGTCTTTATTGCATCTTCGCATGAAGTAGTGAAAGATTTCGAGAGTTCATTCTCTTCTTTTCTTACACGCCAGGTTCTAATGCCAACGGCACTTAATACGAATATGCTTAGAGTGAAAAGTATGTTTAATATACCCTTGCCGTACATGTAACGGACGACAAAATTTTCTTTGTTTGTTATGTTTGTTGCTATATTTGCCAATGTGCCTGTAACCTCTTCGCGCTCTCTTGTTGCAATCGTATGGCAAGCTTCAATTCCATGCGGAAACGCGATTATAAAATCCGAAGACGCAACATGGCCAACACACGAAACCAAACCCTTATCTATTTCTAGCAAACGCTGTTTTGCCCATTCCTGCTTCGTGGTGTTGGTTTTTTCTAATTCAACAAGTGATGCCTTGCCTTGATTTATTATCTCATTGAAACCCATGCGGCCGGCATAATCCAAAAAGCCAGGGCTTGCAGCTGCAACACCAAGCGCACCGACTAATAGCACCTTGCCAGCAACACCGAAAACCCTGTGTTTGACAGCGCTTTTTGGTTTTACATCAGTTTTAACATCTGCTTGAAGTTGTTTCATTGTTGTTCACCGTCTGGTTTTTTAGTTTTTTTATTTGTGATTGGATTGAAGATCATGGCACCTACCATACCGATAGCGCCAAGCAGAGCCAATATTCCGAATGATCCTCGCAAATTTTCCATCTCCTGAATTTCAGGGTGTATTTGACGAACACTATCTACAGTTACACTTGCTTCTCTTACAAGAAACTCATTTTCAACGCGGGTTTGAGCAATCGTGGTTTTTGTAAGACAGGATTTTGGATCGGAGGTTGTATGACATTTGCCTGCGCGTTCTTCTAACAACACGAATTGATTTCTTCGCCACTCAAGATTTTCTCTATGAAGTCTTATCTGGCAGTTATTTATCATGTATTGTGCATCTCCTTTAGTGGCTAGAAGCATACCTCCCCCACCACTACACATCGTAAGACATATCGTAGCTGACGCAATAAAACCCAATCTTCTCGTGTTCATAATGTATTACCTTTTTGTTTATTTTCTGCTTTTGAGATTGAAATCAACTTATGAGCAATGGATGCCATACCAGCAAGAGCACACGCAATAAGTCCTGTCGAGACCAAAGAAATAATCCAACCTGCAGTCTTTGCGATGTTTGCGCCATACGCATCTTCTGCTTGTTTAAGTTGATTTTCCTTTTCTGAAACGGTTTTCTTTGCGACTTCTGCTGTAGTAACTACTGAAACATCCCAATCACATTTCATAGGCTTGTTGTTTTCATCCCGCTTGTCAAGACAGACTTCCAGTCTTTTATTTGCTGCTTCCAACCTGGATAAAGCAAACGCCTTTTCTGACTTGGCTGCAAAGAGCGCTTCTTCTGCTTGCTTAACTTTAGTTTTAAGCGCTGGCTCGTGAAACGGATTAATTGCTGCAAATGCGCCTGCACTAACAAAGCATGCTGCGCAAACGAATGAAGCGATATTCTTTGCTCTTCTTGGATTGAATTTCATGCTGACTCCCTTCCATTGACTGATTTTTTACCAATACTTTGAATGATTAACCCGCGATGTTGTCTAAGAAAGCGGGTATTGACTTCGTCATTGACAAACTGCGCGATGAGGTAGCTGATAAAACCTAGAATCAGTGGCAACCCCAGCCCCCAGCTGATATTTTTAATGTTAGCATCTCCCAAAGAACTAGATATCGACGCTCCCTCATTCTCAATTTTAGCGAGTTCCTTATTAAAATCATCATTACATTTTTGTTTTGTTTCCTGCTTGCTGTTGGCGCTGCTTGTGCAAATGCTCAATCTTTCAGCAGCACGAACGCGCAATTCAGGAGCTTGTTTTTCGATCCTGTCCTTTGCGGTTTGCAGCTCAACAATGAGTTGCCTTTGCTCACGAAAATGCTGGCCGTATCTGTGCGCAGCAAATCCAGATGCCGCCCCAGCTACAACGAAAGCCACAGATATAGCTGCATTCCATCGATGTAATCGCTGTTGCTTTTGTATAATACTCGGTTCTTGGGCCTGAATCTTGTGTTTACATTTCATGGTACACCCCGAACCTCTGGCTGCCTGGCAGCTATATTATGTTGTGGTGCTGGTTTGAACTTCACCATACTGAAAAGTGTTGCAAAAAAGACCACACACGCTGTCTGAATCGCATTGTAAAACGCATTTTGTTTATCCAGTCTAAGTTCTGCTCCTGCTTGTTTCAACTCGCTTTGCGCGGTTTGAATATCGTATTCTAAACCAGTGATATCTGCCTTACTTGTTGTTTTACAGTTTACTGAATCCTGATGCGTTTTTGCTTTTTTCATGCATTCTGTTTTCGCCTGCTCGACCAATGGCATACGATTTTTAAGCTCGGTTTTGAGTTTGGTTAAGTTTGCTTGTTTGTATGTGAAATTCAATGCAGCGTTGGTTTGGAACCCTAATTTTGAGACTGCATAAGGTATCCCCGCCCCGAAGCCCGCACCAACCATTAATGCGAACGCAGTGCATGCAGCCGCAGCCCCTATTCTTTTTACAATTCGGTTTGTCATGGTTTTTCTTCACCTTTTCCAAGCCTTTGTTCATCTGGGTTTTTTCTGAATGATCTGGCGAGATTGCTTAACTTTGTGCCAACACCTGACAAAAATTCAGTAGTATCCCGAAGTGTTGTAACATTATAAAACCATTTTTGGGAAATAAGAAGCGTAAACAATGAAGCAACAATCACACTGAAAGTGACAGCGGCTGCAGGAAAATATTCTTGGGCAGCAGCCTTTCGTTTTATCACAGCACTTGCTACTTCTGGATCGCACGAAACTACCAGGTAGAGTTGTGCAGTGGTTTCTTTTGCAGGTCTGGATTCTTTTTTATCCTGAGGTGTTGAAAATGCCTTACAGTCTTCTAACAGCACCCCTTTCTTGAACGCACGCAAACACGCTTCTTTCTGGACGCTTACTGCATTTTTATATGCTATTGTTTTTGGATGTGCATTGAATGGGTCCTGATACATCGCACCAATACCTACAACACCCAGTACCATGCCAGCACATGCAAGTTTTCTTATAGTTGCTCGTCTCATTCTTGATCACTTTTTTTAGCTTCGGCTTGTTTGAGTTGTTCGTGTTTTCTTTTGAAGGCCCAGCGTGCAAGCAATACTGCGCCACTTAAAAGCGCCGTTACTCCACTAAGGAAAATAAGATCATTTTGAACAAAGAACTGCGTCCTTGCTTCTACTGTTTTCTTTTCCAACTCGGCAACGGGTTTCGCTGCTTCTTCAATCACCCTGCTTTCTTCAGTCAAGCAATTCTCTACGCCGCCACCGGCTTTGACGCACAAAAGCGCGTCTTTATGCGCCTGTTCTATTTTTGAAACTCTGATTTTTTTTGCGTCTGCGAGTTCTCCTGATAAACGATCTACGATCGGTGCTTTTTTGAATGCATATATTTGGGAAACCACTGCAGTGCCAGCACTAAGTGCAAGTACTGTTGAAAGCACCATTGTAGCCCGACTAAGTTTTCTCATTCAACCACCTTTTTCTTACTAGTTGCTTTGGATTCTGAATTATCTCTGGCGTTCCAGCCGCTTAGGAAAAAACATCCTGCTGCAATGACAAAAAATACTAATATTGCTGTAAGTTCATCACGAGCTAAATTACGCGCGGCATTTGTTAGGGATTCCTGGGTTTCAACAACTTTTGCAAGCATCTTGCGTGATTTATCTGATTCTTGTTCGCACGCCTTTTTGTTTTCGTTACGCATTTCTGGTGGGGTCTTGTCCATGCGCTCTTTACATGTAGTCAGATGCTCATCTATTTTCAAAAGCTCTTTTTTTACCCATACTTGTTTTTTTTCAAGTGCAGCTGTAGCTCGTTCTGCGGTCTGGGAATCGCCAGCATATCGGTGTGTACACCACGCGCCAGCAATCAATAATGTAGTTGCCATTACCGCAGGCGTAATAACATGCGCTCGTAAATAATTTGATTTCATTTACCCCACACTCTACTAAAACGCTTTCTTGTAAATATGAACTACTGCAGTAGCACCAGACCCACCGACATTATGTGTAAGCCCGATTTCAGCATTTTTAACCTGACGAGCTTCTGCTTCACCACGCAACTGCCAGGTGACTTCTACAGCTTGTTTTATGCCGGTAGCGCCAACGGGATGGCCACATGCCTTCAAACCGCCAGACGTATTAATTGGTTTTTCTCCACCTACAAGTGTTTTTCCTTCAAGTGCTGCTTTCCCCCCTTCTCCTTTCTTGAAGAATCCTAAATCTTCAGTTGCCATAACTTCTGCGATGGTGAAGCAATCATGAACTTCTGCCAAATTGATGTCTTTTGCTGAGACGCCAGCCATATCATATGCCTTCTTTGCAGCTACTTCTGTTGCTTTGAGCTTCACAAGAGATTCACGCGAATGGAGGGCGATAGTATCTGAAGCCTGTGCACTCGCAACGATCTCGACAGGTTTTTTAGTATAGCTTGATGCTAATTCGATAGGTGCGAGAACCACTGCTGCCGCACCATCGCTTATTGGAGAGCAATCGAATACATGCAACGGATCAGCAACCATCTTGGATTTTAGGACAGTATCGATTGTTATCTCATTCTGGTATTGGGCATATTTATTCTTGGAACCGTGTTTATGATTCTTCACTGCAACAGAAGCAAGCATCTCCGAAGTAGTCCCATACGCTTCCATGTGCTTTCTTGCCATCAATGCATATAACCCAGGAAATGTAGCACCCAAAAATAATTCCCATTCCTGATCCCCTGCGCCTCCGAGCACGTTGCTCACTTCTTCACCAGCAAGATCAGTCATCTTCTCAACCCCGCCGACGACTACTATATCATGCATGCCGCTTGCCACTGCCATGAACCCCTGCCTTAGGGCAAGAGAACCAGAAGCGCAAGCTCCTTCCACACGAGTGATCGGAATCGGATTAAGGCCCATATAATCTGCGATAAGCGCGCCTATATGCTCTTGGCCGACCAAACTGCCTGAAGCCATCGTGCCGACATATCCTGCGTGGATATCATCTCCGTGCAAGTGCGCATCTTCTATTGCTTTCACTCCGGCTTCGACAACAAGGTCTCGGAAACCACATTCCCAATGCTCTCCGAATTTAGTCATTCCTACTCCTATGATTGCAACTTTTCTCATAAAAATCCACATTTATATGGGCAAGGAGGTTTTAAAATATATTATAGAAGCTTACGTCAAAAAACGAAGTAATGAAATATCTGGCTGACCCCAATAGAATTAAAAGCAATAACGAGATATAATTTTATGATAACTTATTCTTATCCATCAGAGAAAAAAGAGGAGTGTGGAATCATCGCCATATTCTCAAAGAACGGGGAAGATGTAGCTCCTGCAGTCTATCGTTCATTAATCGCATTGCAGCACAGGGGACAGGATGCTGCAGGAATGACTGTCCTTGATGGAAAAGAACTGAAGACCCAGAAGGGGATAGGGTTGGTCGGGGAGATTTATGAGGATGGACTGCGTGTGAAAGGAACGATAGGCATCGGCCACACAAGATATCCTACGACCGGAGCATGCAATACCGAGGATGTGCAACCATCAGTTTACAAGAATATCGCAGTGACCCATAATGGGCATCTTGCTAATTACGATGTTGTCAAAAAGGAATTGGAAAAACGAGGATTCGAGTTCACTGCAACTGTGGATTCAGAGATGATCGCATTCCTATTGTCTGAGAAAATAAAGCAGGGGCCGGAAGATGCAGTCAAACATGTGATGGAAACGCTAGATGGCGCATTCTCTGATGCTGCAATCATGAATGGAGAGTTATATATATTCCGTGATCCGTTTGCGATAAGACCATTGTGCTGGGGAGAAAATGAGGGATATATCGCATTCGCATCTGAAAGCATAGCATTAGACGTGAATGGAATCCCATATAAAGGAGAAGTTGCTCCGGGAGAATTGGTGAAGGTCACGAAGAACGGGCTTGAAAGAAAAAACGTCCTTAAGAAAGGGACTAGGCATTGTATGTTTGAATATGTATATTTCTCAAGACCGGATTCGATAGTGAATGGAAAATACGTTTACGAGGTAAGAAAAGAACTCGGGAAGGCGCTTGCAAAAGAACACCCTGCGGATGCGGATATGATAATCGCAGTTCCGGATACATCTAGAACTGCGGCAGAGGAATATTCACGTGCGCTCAATATCCCATTGGAAGAAGCATTGATAAAGAATAGATACGTTGCAAGAACGTTCATCATGCCAACACAGGAAAAAAGAGTGCAGGCAGTGAAGATGAAACTCAATCCAATAAAGAAACTTGTAGAAGGAAAACGGGTTGTCCTTGTTGATGATAGTATTGTAAGAGGAACCACATTAAAGGAAATAGTTTCACTCGTCAAGAGTGCAGGGGCAAAAGAAGTGCACGTGCGCATAACGAGCCCTCAGATCATCGCACCGTGTTTTTACGGAGTGGATATGCCGTCATATAAAGAATTGATAGCAAGCAATAAAAGCGTTGAAGAGGTAAGAAGATTCATAGGTGCTGAAAGTTTGGGATATTTATCCATAGATGGATTGAAGAAAGCGATCGGTCTGCCGATCTGCAGTGGATGTATAGAAGAAGGATATCCGACAGATTATGCGAAAAAACTCGCGCATTCAAAAAAAGGTGTCGCTCATGGCTGTGGCTGAATTTGAGATAAATGATTTAACCGAAATTACAGGATTCTCCAAACAAGAGATAATCGATACTCTTACTGAGATCGGAGCTCCGGTAGAAGAAGGAGAAGATGGAAAATTAGTGGTTGAAGTCACTCCGAACAGACCGGATCTGTTTTTTATAGAGGGAATAGCAAGAACATTGAAAGCGTATCTGAAAAAAGAAAAGAGCAATTACGTGCTTCAGAAATCCAATTATGCGTTGATGTGCGATAGAAGCGTATTGAATGTGAGGCCATTTATAAGAATTGCAGTAGTCACTGGCGTAAAGATGGATGAAAAAGGGATCGAATATCTGATAAATGCCCAAGAAAAGATGCATGACACTGTGGGAAGAAAGAGAAGGAAGATCGCGATAGGTATCCACAATCTGGATGTGATAGAATTTCCATTGATATATCGTGCAGTTGATGACATCAGATTCGTTCCTTTGGATTATAATGAAGAAATGAGTGCAAAGGAGATTCTTGTAAAACATCCTAAAGGAGTGGAATACTCGCATCTTGTCAAGGACAAGCTTCCTATGATATTCGATAAGAAAGGAGTCATCTCATTTCCTCCAATAATAAACAGTGAAAGAACAAGGCTTTCTGGGGAAACCACCAATTTTCTTATAGATGTAACTGGACTGCATAAAGGAACGGTTGATGGGATGTTGAATAATGTTGTATGCGCATTGGTTGATAGGGGCGGCACTGCATTCGATGTAAAGATAAATGGGGAGATATCGACGCTCAATCCACAGAAGATGCCTTTTGACATTAAATTCTTCTCGAAGATATTAGGAATGAAACTGAAGAAAGAACAGGTGGCAGACCTTCTCTCAAAAATGGATTATGAGGTTAAAGGCAATAACGTTCTTGTTCCTCCATATAGAATGGATGTCATGCATGAAGTAGATGTATTAGAAGACGTGGCAATCGCATATGGATTCAATAACTTCAAGCCGACATTGCCGGATTTCTTCACTCCTGGAAAGCTTGCTGAAACACATTATGAGATGGAAACGATAATGAGAGGTATGGGATTCTCTGAGATAAAAACATTCACTCTTACTAGCAAGAAACTGATCGAAGAGATGGATTTTGAATGTGATACGATTCCAGTGATAAATCCAGCTACTGAGGAATATAATGTGTTAAGGCCAAGCCTTTGCCCAAGTATGATAGAGGTATTCATATTGAATAAGACAAAGGGGCTTCCACAAAAATTATTTGAGCTTGGACAGAGATGTAAAGAGAAGAAGATGGATAATGCTTTGATTTTCGGAGTTATGGATAAGAAAGTGGAATTTTCAGATGTCAGAGGATATCTTCAAACACTAATGAATGAGCAAAACAAGGAATTTGAGTTGAAGAAAAGCCATGAAAACGATTGTTTTGATAATAGTAGAAGTGGGGAGATATACGTAAATAATTATAAAATCGGCAAAATAGGCAAAATAAAGAAGGAATTGTTGGATAAATATGGTTTGGAATTCGAGATTTATCTATGCGAAATATTGGTTTAAACTGAGAGGGCATACTTCCACTATTATTGATTGAATTTTAGCTCAGAAAAGTTCTTCTATAAGCTTTGCACGTATCTTATAGACTTCAATATTAGACTTGAAATCTTGAAAAAAATCGTCGAGAAGTCGTTCGTATTCTGGATCGATTACTAGAACAGATTTTGTTCTCCATGAAAGATTTTTCAACATGAGTTTGTTCAGATTATAGTAAAACATACGTTTCACTCTGTTGAAAGTACGCTTATCTTTGGCTTTTACGTCATAAATATAAACTATTTTCATAAAAAATCAAAAAATATTATCAATGGTAATTTATATTTCTATGTATCTATAGTTACATAAAAGATTTTTATTTAAGAACAATATATTAGTGGAACTACACCCTCCCCCACTCTCTTTATTTAATTAGACATTTTCTGCACTTGCTTTTGAGGGAATAATCAACCATCTTCCTCATCGCTTTCACCGCTTCTGAAGGTGTCCCATAAGTCGGCACTCCAGAACTCTCAAGAACCTTTCTATATCCTTCAGTGAAAGATCCACCTACTGCAGTTACAACTATTGGTTTTCTCCTATCTTCAGATGCAAAATTAAGCACATCTAATATATCTTCATTCATAGTAGGAGTCTGAAATAAAACATCTATGAATATTCCATCAATATTTTCGTCGTTAAGACAAGCTTCTATACTTTCCCTATATCTATCAACACTTGCGTCTGCAGTCATATCTAACGGATTCCCGATTGAGCCATATTCTGGAGTTATTTCCTTTATTTTCTCTTTTGTTTTCAGTTCCATTTCTGCGAGTTTCATGCCATTTTCCTCTATAGCATCCGCAGTCATGACGCCCAAACCACCACCATTGGTAATAATCATCATCCTATTCCCTTTTGGTAATGGTTGGTTGAATATCTTCACAAAATCGAATAATTCTTCTAAATTCTCAGCTTCTATGACTTTAGCTTGCCTGAATGCTGCTTTATATGCAAGATAATTCCCAGCAAGATTTCCAGTATGTGATTTAGCTGCATTCAAGGCCCCACCATATCTCCCCGCCTTCAATGCGATTATTGGTTTTTCCCTATTCACTTTTGTCATCATTTCAAGGAGACGTTTTCCATCCTTTGTCCCTTCAATATACAGAACAATCTGCTCGGTTCTTTTATCATGTAATAAATACTCAAGGAAGTCACACTCGTTGGTTACTGTGGCATTGCCATATGATATGAATTTTGAGATCCCCAGCCCATATTTTGCAGCAAGATCTATACCACAAGTACCCACCGCTCCGCTTTGTGTTATGAATGAGATCCCTCCTGCCTGAGGCCTTTCGAGTTTATACATCGGCAGGAATATGCTATCAACTCTAGAATAAGGATTTATAACACCAAGGCAGTTCGGACCTATAATCGCCATATCATTTTCTTCTGCGATCTTCTTCATCTCCCCTTCGTAATCTTGGTGACCAACTTCTCCGAAACCACCACTCAATACTATGGCACCGGATATCTTCTTCTGGGCGCATTCCTTCAATATCTGGGTAACTGTTTGTGCAGGAGTTGCAATTATTGCACAATCTATCCTTTCTTTTATCTCCAAGACTGAAGGATAGCAATCCAATCCCATTACTTTTCTGTATTTTAAGTTTACAGGATATATCTTTCCCTGGAATCCATTCCCTATCAGATTCTTCATCAGCACATATCCTAATTTATTTGGAACAGTGGATGCACCTATAACTGCTATGGCTTTCGGATGGAATATCTTATCCAAATTCCTCAGTTTCCTGTTTTTCATTTTGAAAACCTCACATCTATTATATCGCATCCCTCATCGTTGAATACTACTGGATTGAGATCCAGTTCTTTGATATCTTCTTCACTTTGGAACCTGCAAACTTTGAAAAGTATCTCTTTCAACGCATCTATATTTATCGGCTTGTTCCCTCTTGCGCCCATTATCAATGGATTCGATTTAAGCTCGCTTACCATATCGTCTACGTCCTCAGCATTTATCGGGCATATCCTTGCAGTTATATCTCTGAAAACCTCGACGTATATTCCACCCAAACCTAAAACAATCATATGTCCGAACTGGTCATCCTTTTTCCCTCCAATGATCAGCTCCACCCCTTTTCTTGCCATTTTTTGGACAAGTATGCCATCTATTTTCTTTCCCTTCGCTCCATCTATAATGTCTTTATATGCCAGTCGCAGAGTTTCTTCATTCTTTATATTTATCTTGACTCCGCCAAAATCTGTTTTGTGGGTTATCTCTGGAGAAACGACTTTCAGAACAACTGGATACTTCAATTTCTTTGCAATCGCCGCCGCTTCATCAATGTCCCTAGCAAGTGCATAAGGCAGAAGTTTGAATCCATATTTTTCAAGAAGCTTGAAGTCTTCAATCATTCCCATGGCTGAGACTTACGCAGTGATATTTATAAAATTAGGGAAAAATAGAGAATTAGTCTGGTCCTTATTTTTGCACTTGTTTTCAGATTTATCTTCGTTTTATAGGTTTAGGCTCAGGTTTTTTTATTAGTTTAACTTACACGTACTCAGTCTTTCTTAGGAAAAATTGGGCTCGCGCGGGATCGAACCGCGAGTCTCCTGCATTTTAAAATTCCAAATCGGAATCTTGTCAAGCAGACGTGTTAACCACTGTAGACATCAAAAGATGTTTTCCACTACGAGCCCAAATATCATTAGTTATTCATAGAAGCGTTAAAATATCTTTTCAATCCACCAATTTTATGTGGATTTTTCCTTTTCCAAGCTTTTCCTTCAGTCTTTCTCTTGCGATTATCTCTAAAACATCTATTCCATGATGCGTGCGCAGGGGGATGACTATCGCACAGTCATACTTATTCACCTGGCACTTATAGATAAATAATCCTCCATATCTTCTCCCGCTTTCCTCGAATTCTTCTACCACTATTGGCTCCATCTCACGAAGCAACTGGCGTTTCAACAGGCTTGCCGCGTCCAGTTTGATATTCAGGGTTCCAGGATAAGGTTCGTATCCCAGTTTTTCTTTTATTTTTGTACCATATCTCTGCACGTAATACCTTCCTTCTCCAAGCCCTTCAACGATTTCTCCACTAAATTCCAGTCTCTTTGCTTTTTTATCAAAAATATCCTGCAACTCTCCGTAAATCTGCAGGATCTCTTCCATCCCTTTTTTAGTAATCAAGAGTTTCCCTTCTTTCCGCAATATCTTCTCTTCTTTTTCCAATTCAACCAGCCTTCTTGATGCGTTCTGCTGGCTCATATTAAGCATTCTTCCTATCTCCGTCGTAGAAATCCGCAGAGGAGCGACATGCGCATTCCTTTTCAGCAATAATAAAAGTACGTCATCCATTTTTACCAGCTTATTAGTACGTAATATCAACGTAACCTCTACCAAAAAGTATTAAAAGCGTAACGAAGTAGGTTAATTCAAAAAAATATGATAATGTGATATCTATGGCCGAAGAAATTGTTGTAGTAAGCCAGACTCCAAACATAGTGTCTAACCCACAGGGTTTTTTAGACGCGATAGTAATGGGTTTGAATAATACGTTGATGGACATCACAACGTTGATTCCAAATCTCATTGCCGCAGTCATCCTGGTGGTGATAGGCTGGGCGGTCGGAAGCCTGTTTGCAATACTCTTGAAGAGAGTTCTTGACGCGATAAAGCTCGAGCAATTCCTTCAGGCACACAAGGTTGAAGACTCACTTGGAAATGTTAAGGTTAGTAAGGTGATTGTGCAGATTGTGAAGTACTACATAATCCTGATATTCCTTACTGCCGCTGTAGGTATGGTCTCGTTTGGACCATTGACTACCTTCCTGTTGGAAGTTGTCATGTACGCTCCGAAGATCATTGCAGCTGTGATAGTATTAGTTACCGCAGCAATACTCGGTGAACTGGTGCGAGAGAAATTCATGGAAGTCCATGAGAAAGAAGACTACATGAAGCTCCTTGGTGCCGCAGCGAAATACTTTATGCTGTTCATCGGTTTGGTGATAAGCCTTGATACACTTGGTCTGCCAACAGACATAATCAAGGAAACCTTCAAAACGATGTTGCAGGCACTCGGCTTTGCATTTGCATTGGCTGTTGGTCTTGCATTCGGTTTTGGCGGACAGGAATCTGCTAAAGACTGGTTGAAGGAATGGAGAAAGAGATTGCACATCTAATCTCTATTTTTATTTTTTCTTTTTTGTATTTTATTTATGGAATACGAATGTTTAGAACTAATCATCTCCTCTTCAGTATACGAACCTGCAGAAGACTCATTCATGCTTGCAAAACACGCTAAACATCTCAAAGGGCATATTCTGGAAATAGGTTGCGGTTCTGGTATTGTTTCCCTCACAAATGCTAAACATAATCCAAGTAATACTGTTATCGGAGTTGATGTGAATCCAGCGGCATTAACTTGCGCAAAGAAGAATGCGGTTCGGAACAAGATAACGAATGCCTCGTTTAAGGTAAGCAATCTATTCTCAAAATTAGAAGGGATGCATTTTGATCATATATTGTTCAATCCACCTTATCTTCCTACAGACAAGGAGACAAAGCTTAAGGACTCAAGACTGAATAAGGCATTTGATGGGGGAAAAGACGGACGGATCGTTCTAGACCGTTTCTTGGCAGAATTCGATAAGTTCCTGAAACATGATGGGACGCTTCTTCTAATTCATAGTTCACTGAATGACTTAGATAAAACTGAGGAGCTTCTGCGTTCCAAAGGTTTTCATATACAAATATTGGAAGAGCAATCATTCTTCTTCGAGAAGTTATCTCTAGTTCGGGCAGCGCGTCAAAAGTTATAGATTTTAGTAACGCTCAGTACTCTCCTTATATACTTTTCGCCACATCATTGAATTCTTGTTAGAGGTTTTTCTATGATCTTTCCACATACATTTGAGTTTTATTCTAAAATTAAGCCTAGCGATACTGAGATTGAAAGATTTGTGAATGAATTGCCAGAAAGGATGGCGATATCTTCTCAGAATGGTTTAGACATTAGATTACGTATTAATACCCCTGAATGGAAAACATACAATATCAATAACAAGATTGACGATAATCTCTCAGATATTGTGGCCCACCCAGTTTCAGATGGCGGCTTCAAACTCGCAGTCACAATCAAACCACGTTTTGCAGATTATTCTGGATTATCTCCTACAGAAGCACTTTATGAACAGAAGTTGCGAGCGCTTTTCAATGAAACAGTCTTAGGAATGATCACGACACAAGATGCAAATCCAACAGAAGTGAAAACAGCAGTAACTGTAACGATTCCCCTTGATCGTGAAATAAGTTCATCTTATGCTGTGCGCGGAGATGTTGTAGAAGAAATCGTAACAAAACTCGGCATCAAAATCCAGAAACTTGGCGCAATTCGCTCAGTTGCATCAAGTTCACTTACATCAAATGTCGTGCGTACTTCTGTTTTTGAATTGCCAGTAACCAGTCCAGAAGGTTTCGAAAGGATTGATGCTGATTTCATATTTCGTTCTGATTCAATATTAGTTACATTATACCCGGAAGCATTATTGACGTTGCCAGTGGATAAACGAACGTCTTCTGCGATCAGAGAAGCTGCACAAATCGCAGTTTCGGAGTTTTTCGGAGAAACCGTTTCTGTCCCAGTGTATGCAAAAACAATCGAATTAACCCATGGTTTGAATGTTATAGGGGTTGGGGAAGTTGCCAGAAAACTATCTGCCCATTTATCAACTACCTCTCATGGAGCGATATCCTCAACACCAGAAATCAAAGGAAACGTGATAACATTCAAGAATACAATAATTGGGCCGCCCATATATGTTTCCCTACCAGGTACCAAATCCATTGATCCAGTTGCGCATATCTGGAGTTCAGATCCCGAAGATCTCACAGTCAGAACATTATTAGTGTTATTGCCAGATATGCTGAACGGTATTGTTCCTGGGCTTGTTAAAACCCAGGATACTCCGGTTGCAAAACAACCTAAAAAAGAAGAAGCCAAGCACGTATTATATCATACAATCATGCTTGCTTCACTGCCTGACAAAAGAAAAAGGGAACAATTTGGTAATGCACTCGTAAAGCGTTTAGCTCCCACTCACGATGTATTCGTCTATGATCATAATCCTGGAGGATATTGTGAGCCATTCCTGAGTATGCATCTCTCTGACCGTAATGTAAGCATCAAGACCGCACCAAGTAAACTAACAATAAATTTTATCGCTCCTTTACCAAAAGAAGATCAATCCCTACCAACTAAATTAGAAGTTTGGGCATATCCAAAATGGTATGAAACTCTTCCAAAACCGTTAACACAAACAATATTTGTCGAAGCGATGACTGCTGCATACAACGAAGTTTTGCCAGGAACCGCTTTGATGGAAGGTGCAGGCCAACCAACTAAACCAAACAAAGTCCAAGAAAGAGAACTGACCTTGACGAGATTTTTGAATAGTAACGAACGAACAAGAATAACTACTACAATCGCATTTAGATTGACGCAATTACCATTCACAATAGAACAAAGATGGCAAGATGCACCTAGCGCAATACATATCTATAATATACTGGTCAATGGAACAAGTCTGGCACAAGTCTTGTTTTCAGATGAAACCCAAGCAAAAACCCCATTAATGAGGATTGACTCAGTAGATCCTCTCCGTACAAATGAGTTTCTCATCAAAGTCGCATCAGAGTCAGTCAGGGCTATTGCCACGGATGCTTATCCTGAAATCAAAAGAGCGGAATCAATAAAAGTAACACTTACGTTGAAATCTGCATTGTCAGGAGCAGCACGAGAAAAATTATTATATAACTGGGCACACGGTTTTGCAATCAGCGATGTTGTGTTAGGAGAAGACCGTTTGTTCGGAGATCCTAACACACGGGTAATCAAGGGAACCAGGCAAGGAATCAGACAGCCTCAGGAATTAATTGCGGCAGAATTCAAAGGCGACACTGTCTTAGTAACATTCAATTCAATATTTATGACAAAAACAACTCCTGTTCCAAACAAACTTCAAGCAGAACAGGTTTTACGATCCTGGGGCAACGAACTTGTTTTGCCAACCACTCAGGCACAGCCTCAAGATGCTAAAGGAGTCATGACCGTAACATATCCACTAGAAACAAAATTAACATCTCAGCAAATGCTGGAATTTTGCAAAGTATTTGCAAAGAAATATGGCG